>Ga0315901_10000793_pt1 | contig 45743 bp, 71 predicted proteins | sample LakEriMetagenome_10_FD_203761 | JGI IMG/M metagenome (GOLD analysis project Ga0315901, IMG submission 203761) | Freshwater fungal communities from buoy surface, Lake Erie, Ohio, United States - Buoy 2 MA116 | ecosystem: Environmental > Aquatic > Freshwater > Lake | place: USA: Lake Erie, Ohio...
CTCTGTAGACTGAAGGACGATTACAGGGATTTATGAGCGTCCTGGCCGACTGGGAGATCAAGCAACTGGCGGAAGACGACCAGATGATCGAACCCTTTGTGGATCATTTGGTCAACAAAGAAGATGGACGCAAGCTTCTTAGCTACGGCCTTAGTTCTTACGGCTATGACATCCGTTTGTCTCCTGCGCAATGCCTGATCTTTGGCAAGGTACAAGCTGGTGACTGTGATCCAAAGAACTTTGATCCTGACATCCTGAAGCCTGCAGATCTCCTAGAGGACGAACGCGGTCAGTACTTCTTGCTTCCTCCGTATGGCTATTGTCTTGGCGTTGCCCAAGAACGTCTAAAACTTCCTCGTGATGTCACTGTCGTTGCCGTCGGTAAATCTACTTATGCACGTTCAGGTATCCTGGTCAACATTACACCAGCCGAAAGTGGGTGGGAAGGTTACCTGACGCTTGAAATCAGTAATTGCACTGGGCTCTTCAATCGCATCTATGCAAACGAAGGGATCACGCAACTGCTTTTCTATCGGGGTAATCCATGCCACACAACGTACCAAGACCGGAAAGGTAAGTACCAAGACCAACCAAACAACGTGGTCTTTTCTCAGGTTTAACCGAAAGGTTTACCAAATTGAACTTTGGGTTTACGGGCGTAGCCAATAGATCCGGCACGCCCACCCGAATCACCTGCCGTTGCACTGGTTGGTTCACGCACTAAATTGCGTTTCTGGTACTCGCCAGCGGTTTTTGCTGCTCGCATGAATTTAGCAACGCGGCCTTGATCGTCATTTACAGATTCGGCAGACCCACGGGAATCTGCTGAAATGCGTCGTAAGTCCGTGTCGTAAGCCTGTTCCGGATTAAGGTCTGTTACCTCAGCTCCAGAGGTACCAGAGTTAATCCCTGGATCGTAAGTAGGTCTAAATCGGTTAGCCATCTTATCATTGTAAAAGGACTAAATCGATTAAAGCCGTGATGCATTCCGCTGCAGGTTTCTTAGACGCCTTTGTACAAGACGAAGTTAAATGTCGTTGTCTTGATGAAGAAGATTTTGGCGCACCTCTCGATAACGAGCAAAATGATGTACCATTGTATGACATGTACAATCGCGGTCTAGTAGCATGCGAGCAGGGGCTAGAAAGGAATCCGTTGAATCTCGAGGGACAACGGCCTGGAATGACGGGCTATATCCCCTCAATGGAGCAGGGTTTGGCGATGGGAGCATCTCCGAAACCAAGAACGCTGGTGTTGGAACTGGAGGAACCGGACGAGAAGGAACGGATGCTGTCAGCAAAACGTCGTGGTTTGCTCCGGTAGAAGAAGTGAGTGACTGCCCTGGAGGTGTTTGCCCAGTACCCTGGGCCACCAAAGAAAAGCCTCCTGTGGTCCGAGAGGATGTGGTCAATCACCCCGCTCACTACACAGATGGCGGCATTGAGTGCATTGAAGCCATTGAAGCAGCTTTAACCGCCGAAGAATTCCGTGGTTACTGTAAAGGCAACAATTTAAAGTACACCTGGCGTGAACGCCACAAAGGCGGTACAGAATCACTAAAGAAAGCTCAGTGGTATCTGGACCGCCTCATTCAACTTGACGAAGCTCAAAAGGGCTGAAGCTCATCGTCATCATCCTCGTCGTCGTCTCGATATCCACAGGCGGCGGCGAGTTCAGCTAATTCGAGGTCGGTTGGATGATCCCAGTCGATCTCAATGTTTTCTGACGCCATGATGTCTTTGATAGCATGCCACTCCATCAAACGTTGGTGGTAGAGACTCAACAAAGCAAAACGCAACTCTTCCCAAGTCATCTCCTCGGACTGGAGTTCAGCTTTGCGCATGGCAAATTGAAGCTCAAGAGGAAGTTCAAACTCCCGTGGCTCGACCGAACGCTCCATTCCACTCTGCATTTGCTAGTTGCAATTATTCTAATGCTAGCCGTTAAATATCAGATCGACGGACTCATCGGCAAAGTCTTGCCATCGGTCGTCATCAATACGAAAACTGTTGGCAAACTCAGACAGGATGTAAGGATTGATGCGTTCCTCCAGGGCACGGATTGCGCGTACTTCGTGGGGAGCAGCGCTGTAATTACGGAAGGCGGTCAACAAAACTTCTGTTGATGCCCAAGGGCTAGTGTCTACATCACGGAGGAAAAGACCCATCTCTTCTCTCCTGCGTTCCAGGAGACCACCAACAACCTTATGGTTCTGGTCAAAGATCCAACGGCTCATCTCCGTGGTGGCACTAGCAAAATCCTCTGCTTCCACATGATCAATGATGTGGCTGTACAAGAAGGACTCCCAACCAACGGAATGAATGAACGAGACTAGAGCCTGGCGCATGTTGTCGTCAAGCCCAAGGTTCTGCCGCTGGAGTTGGGACTCAATGACGCTGACCTCATGGAAGAGGTACTCAAGAGCTTTCTCCTGGCTGCAACGCTGACCTTGCTTGACGGGGGAACCATCGGGATAGAACTGGGTTCCAAACCCGATGGTGTATGGCTCTGCACCAGTGTACGGATCTGCGTATGCCTTTTCGTTAAACCCTTCGTATTTACGAATTAGGTTAATAGCACGCGAAAAATCCGACATGGAGATAACTATTGTTATCCCCAATATACATAATTTTTATTTACCTTGGCCCCTCATCTTTTTACGGCCGTGGCTAGGCAAGGAGTGCCTGCCCTGACCTTGTCTAGTGCGCTTCGGTTTGGACTCAAGACGGACTGTGGTTGATTTGGGTTTTGCCATGGTGTTGTGAAAGCAACCTCAAGAGTTTAGCCAGGATTACCAGGCTTTGCACGACCAGTAGCCAGCCGTCAGCTTGCTCTTCGGTTCGTCGCAGTTGTGTCGAGCTCTGAAGTTTTTGCGTCGCTCTGGATTGTCTTTTTTAATTTCCATGTTTGCATCACCAAAGCGCACAATTTTTTCCTTACCGTTCTCACAAGCTTTCACAACGGATTTTTTTCCGCCTTGGATATCACGCCTGGGCTTGTTACAGGCCATCTTATCCTTGGCAATCTTGGAAGCAGACACGGCCTTTTTTCTTTTATCCGACATTAATTAAACCCACTAAACATGGATGTAAAATCACCAAGGAATGATTGAGCCGCTTTTGATTTTTGAGGTAGCTCTTCTTCTGTATCCTCTCCAAATATATTAAAATAGGAAGGCGTTTTTTTAACAACCTCTTCTTTATCGTCTTCCAAGTCGGTTTCATCCGTACCAAAGAGACCTGACAAATTGCTAAGAGCAGAGAATGGATCTTCCATGTCTCCAAGGTCAAGTTTTATTCCTTCTTTAGACATTGTTTTTGAAACCAGTTCTTGCTCAGAACGATCTACGTCTGGCATAAAATCTGAATAAAATTCATCTTCTGTTCCGCCGTAGCCTGCGTTTTTGAAAATACTGTAAAGCGCAGTTTGTTCTGAAGAAACTTCTTTTTTATCTTCTTCTCTTTCGATGTAACTAACACCTAGCTCTTTTTGCGTCAGGTCTTCTTTCTTTTCATTAAGGTATTTGATGTTTTCTCTAATTTGTTTAGCTTCTTCTGTCCTGAAAGATTCAATCAAATAGTCCTTGACTTGCTGCAAGTCTTCCGTGTAGTCAAGGCCTAATTGTTCCAAAACTTTTTGCCATTCTTCTTTATTTTGCGCAGGATCAACAGATTTAAGCAACGCATCAGCGTATTCTTCTGGTGTCACAAACTGCATAAAAGAAGCATCCCCATAGAGTTCTTTTCTTAAAGCCATCTCAGCCCCAAAGCTTTGAATCTTTTTATTCAGCTCTTCATAAGGCAGGATATCTTCCGCTGGATCAAAAATAAAAGATTGTCCATTTGAGTCTTTGTTTGCAAAACGACCTTTAACTTGGTAATGTAAACGCGCAAAAACTGCCGGGTCTGTCTTGTATGTATTCTCGTAACCAAAACGATATGCTTCTAATGCCCAATTAGTACCGTCTGAACCAAGGGCACCATTCTTTGCACTTTCAAAATCAGCAGCAACTGTCTCTTTTTGCTGTGTATATTGACTTTGCTTTGCCGCACTGATCTCCTTTGTTGTATTTGCCAGGGGATCTAGGTAGAACTTTGGATCAAAATCTTTAACCGCTTTTTCTGCTTGTGTGATTGTATCAAGAAATCCCTTTGCCCTAAGGTCAGCAATTTGTTTTAACTTGTTTACTGTTGTTTGTGATTGGAAAATATTTTGCTCGTCTTCTTTCACGTCCAAGTAACTAATAAATTCATCCATTGACTTTGATTGATCAAAGCGTGGCTTCAAGTACTTGTTGATAAAAGAGTCTACAAATTGTTTTTGCGAAGAAATATCCACATCAACGAGAATCTTTTTGAAATCATCAACGTTATTGATGTTTAAAGTAACCCCTTTTGCCTTCTGTTCTTCAATGATCTTTAAATAGACGGGTTTCTCAAAACTTGTATTACCTGCTTCGACTTCTTTTTCGTAAGCAGCGATTTCATCTTTAGCCTGTGCCTGTAAAGTATTTAAGTCTTCCGGGCTGTATTCATTAACAGTATATTCATACTCCTGGTACTTTTTCATAAGTGTGTCTTCAAACCATTTTTGCCAGTTGTATAAAGTTGAGTTCGAGCTAACTCCCGTGATTTTTTCGATGTCTTTCTCAAGGCTATTTTTGTATTCTGTCTTGCCGCCCATCATTGAAAGAATGCCGCCAATACCTGAATCACCCAGTACGGAATTGGCGAGTGTTGTGTTAATTTCTAAAATTTCGTTGTAGCCAGGTAAACCCTTCATGAAAGAAAGGTCTGCTTCCTTTGCTTTTGCTCGTTTTAATTCGTCGATACTTGTTTTTAAAACATCTTGCGCAAGTGCGCCAAGTTGTTTTTCTTTCCTAAGTTCTGTTGAAGTAAGAACCTTAGCAAACTGTTTTTCAAGCAGAGTGTCAACTTCTTCTGGATTAAGAAGCTTTCCTTCCGAATCGTATTTTGGGGCTGAAAGCACCAGGGTTTCTTGTCCTGGTAAACCGACGACACCTAAGACTTGATCGCGATACAGTTGTCGTTCAGCATCTGTGAGCTTCTCTACGTACTTTGTTGCGCTCTCAGCTTCAATTGGTTTGTATCCCCTAATTCCTTGATGGCGTCCAACGTTTGTATAATCTTGCCGCAAGTAAAGATCAGGGTTGCTAGCTCCATAACGAGAAATAAAATCAAGATCGCCCGAAGCGACTTTATTCCAATAATCCGTTACTGCTGATGGTTTGTAACCTGCATAATCACTGGCATTAAATCCTCCCCCCGGCGGCTCAACCATCAAAGAAGTCGCATCCCAAGGAGCAGGCGCTTTGTTCTTAAGGTAAAAACTATCTATAGAGTTTCTGACAGCACTGTCAAACTCTGCTTTGCCTACGTTAGAAAGTGAATTATAGCTTTGATTTAAAAGAGTTAAGTACTGGCCTCCTTCTGTTGTGTTAAAACGATTTGCTATATCTTGATATTGTTGTTGCGCTCCGGCACCAATAACATCTGTGTTTATAGTTAAATTACCAGCTCTATCTTCAATAAGTTTTGGGCCTTGCAGAATTCTGTCCTCGTTCTTGCCCGCAGTAGTCCAATGAGTTTTCCCCCATTCATCTTTTGTTTGTGTTTTGGTTGTAGGTAAAATTCTTTTTTCTCTTTGGCCGTTAGAAGCCCAATGCTCTGCTCCCCACTCATCTTTAGTTTGTGAATAAGTCTTAGGAAGTGTACGTCCTTCTTTGCTTCCATTTTTTACCCAGTGATCCGCTCCCCATTTTGCAATATTCCAGCCACTCTTTTGTGCCGCCGCTTTTAAATCTGGATAAGAGTTAACATAAGCTGCGTAATCAGGTGTTCCGGTAGACTGCCAAGCGGCTAACAAATCAGGATAGCTATCTACGTAAGCGCCATATTGGGGAGTGCCACTTTTTTCGTAAGCGCTTGCAAGGTCGCTATACATATCTACATAAGCAGAATAAATACTCATCAACACTCACCAAAAATAAAAACAGATTCTTGTCTGATCCAGGCTTCAATCCTATCAAGGTTTACAGAAGAAAAAAACTCTTGCTTTTCAAACCAATTTTTCATATCTTCTGATCCCTTGTGTGCGTTGCAGCGACGACAACAAGGAAGTAAGTTATGGCGATTAGAAGAGCCAGACTTAAACCTTGGTATGATGTGATCCAGGCTTGTGGCAGTATCTCCGCAATAACCACACTTGTGGTCCCATGCTTGGTATATACTTTCTCTGAAACGTTTTTTGGCAAGTTTAGGTGTTAATTCAACTAGCAGGGCGAGGGGCTCGTGCTCGTTGCAAAACATGCTCTTCGATTGCCGTTAACTCATTCTAATTTCCCCATACAGTTTCATGGCTACAACAAAGAGATAAAACTTTCCTTAAGACCGTTGACGACGGCTTGACTTGCGATAAGTTTTATGAGTAACGACTGCCAAACCAATGGCTAAGCACCCTGGCTGGGTCTCTGCTCAGCAACTTGAAGAACTCCTTGGAATCGACCGCAAGACGCTCTTCAAGTACCGCGACGACGGCACCCTGAAGCTAGGTCCACACTACGCCGCATTTCCGGAGACCCGATCCAGGGATAGCTACCGTTGGAATGTATCTGCAGTCAGACGGCACCTTACAAAGAATGGCATGATGCCTGTTGCCGCATAGCTACATCAGACGATGCGTGACGGCTCTGCGAAATGCAGAGCTTTTTTATGGCGTGTAAGGTAGGCCATTCTTATCAAACATCGTAAAACCTTGCATCACAATGAATTGAGTGGGTACATTGAATAGTTTTTGCATCATTGGCATCATCATTGGAGATTGACAGTTATAAGGCGGCACATCCATTTGCGACAACGAAAAACGATTCAAGTTAGCTGCATCCATTTCTTTCTGTTCATTTTCTGTTTGATCAACAAGCTTTTGTTCCCACGCTGCCATGCTTCCAACTCCTACAGGAAAATCAGAAGGTTCTGGTGGAAATGTGTTATCAGCAAACTTAAGTGCGTAGATGTGTTTGCAATAACGCAACTCATCGAGTAATGGTTCCCAGTTATCTGTTAAAGATGTGACGGTTCCCTGGTCGCTCGTATAGTCCTGATAGGAGGGCATCCCATCTGACGCAGTTCCAGGTATTGCTGGATTCGGTGTCTTCCTGGTGTAAGTAGCACCAAAATCTCTGTACACACCAGGGCTATCCCGTGTTGCGTTACGATCCACAGTGGATGGAGCAACGTCAAAAGGAAGTGTAAAACCACTGGGTGCATAGACCGTCATCTGTCTGTTTACAGATGCAACCGTCATGGCACTGTTATTTAGAACACCTGCCAATGTGGTTTCTTCATAACGACCTGGCTTGATAGAAGAAGCACCACTGCGTGGATAGAGTTTCTTAATGGGTTTAGTGATATCACGCATGAAGGCAAAATCACGGTGAGTAAAGTCTTGACATGAACAACAAAACCTTGAACCTGTAATGAGATAACGTCCAATCGTAAAGGGCTGAGGTGAGGAAGAAATATATTCCTTATCTGGTGTGACTTGAACGGATCCCGACTTACGTACCGTTAATACACCCGTTGTTGGGTTTGTAGCTACCAGGACGGCTTGTACGTAGCCATAACGCTTTTGTGTTTGCGGGTTAATTGTGTCGCGATCAATGATCTCACCATCAACAGAAATGACACGATCCTCAAGGATCTCACTATCTAACGGTGTTAAGCCACCTGGTACACCTGGCACTGCAACAAAGAATGGCGGGGGAAGCGGATTGCTTGCGCTCCAGGAACCCGCAAGTTTTACATACCAGTAGTTTGCATCTTCTGTAATTGATTCAACAAATAGTTTTTGATTGGTAACGGGATCTTTTAGTTTGTCACTACGCATGGATCCGGCATAACGCCAGCCAGCCCAATGCATGCCCATCTCTTTGTTCTTGGTCGGGAACCCAACAAAAGTCCCGGACACAACGGGGGATGGGTTAACAACAGAACTTGGGGTGCCAGATGGCACAGGGATTTGATACTGAAATGGGTAGTTATATCCGTTGTCAAAGAAAGTTGCTGTTGCTAGTTCATAGCCACGGCGCCAACGGGACCATGCCGATTCCCTGTTAGCAGAGTAGATGGAATCTGGTACCGAACCTTTGGAAAACTCAGTCGTGATCGGTTTAATCGGCCTCGGGTCAAAGACTTCAGACCGATTGAAATTACCAAAAGAGCTTCCACTCTTTTTGGCCATGATCAGAAGAAGCCGCCTTGAGCAACGATATGAGCACCTGGTGTATAGCCAGAGATATTGGGTCCGTCAGGAAACACGCCAACGTAAATACGGTCGCCTCGTTCCAGGTAGATGCCTTTGTTGCGTAGGGGAGCCGTAGAACCTAAGCCAGTGGTGTTGCCGGCTTGCGCAACGGGAGCGGCAAGTTGCGGCATCAGGTCAGAGCAGTCGACAGTACCACTATTAGCTGGAAGAGTCTTGGCGAACAACACACGGTAATCACCAGAAGCTGGAATGGGTACAGTCGTGCCACGGGTTTGGTAGAACACAAAAGTTACCGCTGGTTGATAACCATAGGCAACACCGTTGTACGAAAAACCACTGGCGGTTCCGCCCGAATAAACTAATGCGGTATTAACGCCAGTAAGAGTCGTCGCTCCCGTGTAAGTGTAATAACCGTAACCACTGCCGGGAGCAGTGGCTAAGACCCCAGTGGCAGCAACAAACACAATCTGACCACTGACAAGAGATATAACAGTGCCAGAAGTCGACGCATTGACGGTGTAATCTGGGCCACGATAGAAGTCATTACGGCTAATGGTAATGGAATCAACAACGCCGCCACTGTTGTTATCTTCTTGTAAAGCAGCGTCCATATCCACCAAGATCGATGGAGCTTGTCCGCCTTGCACAAAGAGAGTATTGGCAGTAGAACTACCAACGGTCTGAGTCGTTACCCGAACCGAATCAAATAACGGCCGGTCGATAAGCAGTGGCTGCTTGTTGGTACTTGTTGACGACAATGTTCTACTGCACTAATTATGTCTATTATAGACCTGTCAATGGTCTTGTTAACTGCGTCAGGTAAGACGATTGTGGTGTTAAGCGTCCTGCATCAAACACATTTTGCGTGACAGGAGGGAGTTCTCCTAGCAAGCCAAGGACATTTGATCCAAGAGTAGGATTGGATGTAAAGACTTGACTAGCAAAAGCTTTTAATAATTGCTGCGGATCAATTGCAGGTACCTGTTGTGTGCCTTGTGAAGAGGTTGATTGACCCTCTAATGCGCTTAATTTACCATAGATTTCCCTTGCAGCTTTTTGACGTTGTTCCGCTTTGGGAATACCGGCACGCTCAAAATCCGTAAGAAAACGACGTGCAGCTTCTTCTGGAGAAACAGCGCCACGTAAAGATTGGTCTGCTCTTTTCTCTGATCCCTTTAATTCGTAGATGAGAAAATCAGCTTGGGCTTCAATAGAACCAGGATCTAATCCTTTTTGCTTGGCATAATTAATTAAGTTCTTTTGCCTACCACCAGTCCATTGAGCAACACCATATCCACCAACACCTAAAGGGGCGCCAACTTTTCCGCCTTCATTAATGCGCGGATTATTACCAGATTCAACATCAAAGTTACCAAGTATGCCCGCAGCCTGCCCACGGGTATACCCCTCAGACAAAAGGCGTTTGGCAACAAAAAGAACGTTCGGATCTAATGACATGGCTGCATTAGCTTTGTTCTCCTACCCAATTTGAACTTGCCTTGAGACCAGGAATAAAAACTGTTTGGAGTGCCAGTGTTGTGGCCAGGTACACAAGGGTGCGTTTAACAAGATTGGGACAGAGAATCATCGGTTTAAAGCAACAACACTGGCCCCCGTGAATCAAAGATTCGTGTCCAGTTGGTTGGGCTTACATGCAAAGCAATGCCAATTAAATTACTTACTTGCTTGTTGAAGAAGTTTTTTCTTCATTTCCTCAATTTTGTCTGGTGTTAATCCGTAAGCAGCAGGATCATACCCTGTTTCTGAAACACGGGTGCCAAGATCGCCCATCTGGTATGGAAGCGCCCCTGGAGCTACGGGAATTGGAGCAGCCGTCTTTTGCATCTCAGCAAGTTGATTTGGTGCCATGCCGGACTGATAGCCAAAAGTTTTCTGCATCAAGGGGTTAAAAGATCCAACTGCGCCACCCGTTTGCCCCATGGGAGTGGTGCCATACTTCTGACGCCAGATCTGCATGCCAATATCTTCTGCAGACTGCACTTGTTCTGCTGTTGCGCCAGGTGCTACGGCTTTTAGACGAGCAGCCTCATAGCGTTGAAGCTCTGGATCTTGTGCAGTTAATTGAGCAATACGGGATGTTTCCGCAGCTTGTGCACGTTCTTCAGGGGTGCCGCCTAAAGGACGAAACCCTGGATCTTGTGTAAAACGACTTTGGGCACCAGGGACATTAAGAGTATTTAGCGTGGCGCTACTTCCTGTGCCATTCAGCGATTGCCAACCATAATTATCACCTCCCCAATAGACAGGTTTACCGTTTAATACGGCTTGTGCGCCAATAGGCCTTGCTCCTTTGGTGTTACTAGGAGGAGTTCCTCGGGTGCCAATGCCCGCTTGATTTAACAGATTTGCAGCGCCCTGAAGAACATTTTGACCGCCACGAAAAAGCTGCCCAAGTGTAAATTGATTGGCATAATTGTAAAGATCAGCCATAATTACCTCCAAAGCTCATGTAGATAGATACGAGAACCAACACTGGTGTCGGCAGGGCCAGGTAAAGCCTGGATGAATTCAGCACCAGAGCGTTCGTAACGATATCTGGCTTGGAACGGATCCTTGTAGTTAGGTACGTAAAGGATACCGGCTAAACGGTTGGTTTCGTAGAGATAAATCTCATCCCAAACCTTGAGTGCCTCTTTGGCATTACTGGATCTGATCGTACGATCAACGTCACCAACAATACTTTCAAGACGGGTAGAAGGTGAAGTGGCAACCTCAGTCTTCTTTTCGGCAGTGTCACAGCGACCAATCTGAATAGCAATCTTGTCGTAAAAGTACGAATCTGGGATCGTATTCATGGCTTCTTCCAGACGGGCATAATCGCCCGCTGGCACGGAAACCGTGAAGTAGCCCAGATGATACCGGACTCTACTTTTATCAAAGTCGCTGAGTTGCACAGCCTATTTCCGTATGTTTTTAATTATAAACGCTAGTTATCCGTAGATAATTTCATCAAGTGGACCAGAGCTGGCGTACTGTAGTAATGTTGGAATGTTTGATTTTTTCGGTGAAAAAGTACTGGCCATAGCCGATTCCATCAACTGTTGCTGTAGTGTTTTTTCCTTAGGTTGCACAGCATTAAGCAAAGCACCAAACAAGTTAGCTGCAGCAGCTTGTGTGTTTACAGAGCCAGGGTTTTCAGATGAGATTGATTGTGTTGATGCTGTTGGCATTACATCCGTCAGTTTACCGTCTGGTGTTTTATAGCGACCAGTAGCCAGCCATTCGAGTTGTGGCTCAGTAAGGAATTTTTTGCCTTCTAATGCCAGGTGTACATGAGTGTCATGACCCTTGTCACCAGGGCCTAGGGCTTCATTAAATACACCTAACTGTTTTGCACGCCAACTGAGATTACCGGTACGCGTCTTCCAATCAAGCTTGGGGCCGCCTTCATATGCGGGGGCCATATCAGGACGCCAATCAGTGACGTCAATTGCAAGGCCTTTGGGATGGTAACCAGTAGGCGAATGACCTCCTCCTACGCCGCCAAATGCAGGATGTTCGCGAACGCGCAAACCAATTTCAGGTCGCTGCAGGTACTTACCAATATCAACGATTGATCTTTCAGCCATCGTATGTTTTATTTTTAATTGTAAGATTAAAAAACCCCTGGTTTCCCAGGGGCTTGGCAAGGAGATGAGTAATCAAACTCTGATTAAGTCGGCTGCCAGAACTGCGTCCCAGTCAACTCGCTTGATTTGTCTTAACTGTTCGAGATTGTTGAACCTTTCACCCGATAAGGACATCTGAAGATCTTTAATCTCTCGGGCTGTTTTCAATCCAATACCTTTAATATGATCAGCGATCATTTGGGCGGTAGCTGAATTGATATTTAAACGGTTGTCCGGGGGAAAAGTACGTGGCTCTTCCTGAGCAGCTTTATCTTTTACTTGAAGCGTTTTTACCGATTTGGTAGCAGCTTCATCAGGCGTAAGTTCAGTCCTGTAAGCGGTATAAAGGCGACCGTCTTGGTCTTCGACCATGTACCAATCGCCGTTATCCCATTCGCTTACAATCTTGACTCTTGCGCCTGTTTTTTTGTGCTGATAAAGCATTGCTGCAGTAGCTGACATAAGACCAGTTATTCACTGGTCTTAGTTTAACCTAATCAGCTGACTGTGCGGCCCAGGAGATAGCCATCGATATCTTCGTAGCCAGGTGCCACATCAGGTTGGATGTAGCAGCACTCAACCACGAGGTAACCAGTACGACCACCAGTGGAATCACCACTGGAGATGTAGAAGCCACCGGAAGTAGCAGTGCTATTCGCGGTTTCTTTTGCAAACACACGCAGGGTGGTTGCAGAGGTAACAGCGTAGTTCACGTTACCAGCGGTCACACCGGCTGCGCCGGATGCAATCAGGAACGGATTGGTGCTGTAAGCAGCGGAACCAGCAGCGAAGAAGATTTCACCAGCCTGGGTACCAGACACGGTGGAAGTCAGGTTGGCCTGGATCACACCTTCGCCAATACCGGAAGCAGCGGTGGGGCTACCACCATTGCTGCGACCGAAGGAAATCACGTTACCAGTGGCGGCATAAACACCAGAGGAAACACGACCGTCACCCCAGCCAGAAGCAACGGAGATGGTGGCGCGGTACACATAAGCAGGCAGGGTGCTGCTACCAGAGATCACCATGCCGGTGATGTCGGGGCGGGTGTCGTCCTGGCGGTAAGGCGAAGGAACGATCACTGCAGCAGAAGACACAGCACCAGAGCCAGAGGTGGCAGTCACAGGGACGTAACCACGCTGCTGGAAGTAACGGTAGCCAGGGACAGCCAGCACAGAAGTGGGGCCGCCCTTGGAGCCGTCATCAGTACCTGCGTAGTCGGCATCAATGTTCTTGTACCAACCGTTCAGAGGTTCTGCCCAGTTACCTGGGAAGATTTTTTTAGCGGACAAATAGGTCATTTATCTTTTCCTATGTTGTGGTTTATACGTTAGTTATCAAACAGTGCCGTCATCTTGCACAAAGCTGTAAGCAGTGGTCACGAAGTCCTTGTTCAGGATCTCGAAACCAGCGTACAGTTGCCAAATTAAGATAATAAAACGGCTGAAGTCATCGTTGTTGTTGATGAGCACCTGAGCGTTCGGGCCGCCGATACCAACGCCAACAGACTGAGGACCGAAGAAGAAGCCTTGGGCAGCTTCCCTGGAGGCATAGGTGGAACCACCATCAAAAGAGGCAGTCACACTCTTGGTCGGGAAGTTAGTCGACTCGAAGAACTTCACGCCTTCAAACTGAACGCCAGTAGGCATTACAGGTTCACCAGCCAGGAAGTAGCCTTGGCCAGCTTGGGGACCCATGTAGAAGCTGGCGTTGTTAGGCATCATGGGGTTACCCATGTACATGCCTTGGCCAGGATTGCCGCTGTAACGAGCGATCTCACGGAAGTCAGGATCACGACGCAGGTGCATCATGAAGGTAGGATCGCAGATGCAACGATACAGACCATCAGCGAAGGTCGGAACGTTACGCTTGCGCAGATCCTTAACAACGGTCAGCAGGTCAGTACGCACCTGGAACTGCTGAACTTCATTACCGTATTCGGTGGCGGTGTAGCTGATACGACCAGAGGAATCTTTGATCTTGTTACCAGCGAAGTAGTAACCACCTTGGGTAGTAGAAGCAGCGCCATTGGCTTCTGCTTTCGACAGTTCGTCAATAAAGACGCGGTCACGCCAACGGCGATAGTCGTCAAGCAGCGTCAGGCTACCGATCGACTGGTGGAACATATTCAGGTTGCCCGAATCCAGAAGCAGGCGCTGGGCCGTGATCAGGGTTTCGCGAGCAATCTTGAAGGTCGAAGGTTGAGTCGGATCACCCGGATCTGCAGGACCAGTGTATTCCTTAAGCACCACCAAAACTTTCTCCTTGGTGATGTTACGGCTGTTAGCGGTACCGATGGTTTGGTCGGCAATACGCTCACGGCTGTCCTTAGTACCAGGGGTACCCCAGAACTTATAGCGATCAAGCTGAACAGTTTGACCAGGCTGACGAGTGAAGTCGTGAACAACTACAGGCTCGACTGCCATTTCTGCGATATACGCAGGGTGGGGACGGTAAAGTTCCGCACCCAAAATCTTTGGAAAGTCGTTATCAATGAACACTTTGTTTTATCCTCCAGTGTCGCAGGAAGTGTTTTATCGGGTGAAAGATTCAGACATGAATATGTCTTATCTAACACAAATTTTAGCAGCCGGTAATTTAGTTAAGAAATACCGTATTGCCGAGTTGTCGTACCAATGCCTCTTGGGTTTTGGTTGACATATCCTTCTGGATCAAGTGCAACGTTTTGCTGGAAACCAGGGACTCCAATTGCGCCAGGTACAGCACCAAGAGCAACTCCACCAAGGCCAGCGGCAAGTGCAGAAGCAGGTACTAAACCAGCAGCAGCAATTTTACCGAGTCCACGTGGATCCGTTGCTCCCGTCAGAACGTTGGCCGTCATGTTGGCAGCACCTTGAACAGCTTTGGCACGAAATCCTTCTTGTCGATCAGCCGGGATTGATTTCCTAGCAGAAGAAAGAAGAGCGCCAATTCCCCTTGGCTCCTCACGTGTTCCAGTCAGATGAGTTTCTGCAGCTTCGCGAAGACCTGGGGCATACTTACCAGCGAGTCCACGTGCTGCAAGTAAACCAGCGGCGCCACCAAGAGTGCCAGCAGCTCCAGCGAGAATTGCAGACCCTGGGTCTTCTCCTTGAGAAAGGGCGTACCCACCCGCCAGTAAACCAGCGGCGGCAGGTACACCATACTTAAGTCGACCACGCATGGCCTTACTCCATCACAAACAGTTTGTTTGCAACAACTTGAGGCTGCGCCTGGTTCAGGAGACGCCAGGCTTGTGCAGGATCCACATCCATTTGTTGCTTGAAGCTACCCCAGAAGTTTTCAGGTTGCTGAGGAGCGGAAGCAGCGGGAGGAGCAGGGAATTGACCCAGGGCGGCATTAATGGGAGCAGTGGGATAACCACGTGTTTCCAGTTGAGCTTCGTCCTCATACACAGGATAGGGACCTTCCGGACCAAAGAACTTCAGTGTGTAATCACTGAGGACGTCAGGGTTGGTCAGGATTTCGTTATAAGCCAGGTTCTCACTGTGCTCGTTAACCGCAAAGTTGGCATAGCCTTGAATCAAACCTTTGGCTTGGGTGCCCCAGGCAACGGCACTATCCAGCATGCCTTCCAGTTGAAGGGCATAATTATTTAGGATTCCTGGTGCCTCGACCCCGTACGCGTCGATTACCATCCGGCTTTCCTGGCTGAGATCCAGGTAATCCGCGATTTCCGCCAAGGAGGGATTCGAGGAGGTTTGGGAATAGTTGGGCGAGTAAGCCTGGTTGGTTGATAAGGTCTGCGCTGCCGAGTTCAGCGTACCCTGGTTGCTGACTTGTCCGTAATTCGCCGGGGTATACTGAGTCGTCGCTGGTGATGGTTGACCCTGGAACGGGGATTGAACTGGTGCGCTCAGCAGGTTCACTACCTTGTTGAACGCCGATTCCCACGGATTGTTGTTGCTGCCCGAATCCGGTTGGGATTGGGGGGCGTACTGAGTAGGGGCGGATTGGTAGCTGATATTCGGCTGAGGGATCGCTTGGGGGTAGCTGGTACCCACTTGATACGCCACTGGAGCTTGGGGCACCGGAGCTTGGGCTGGTACCACGTAGCTGCTTGGAGCCACCGCCACTGGTGCTTGGCTCGTCTGTGGGATCGATTGGACGGTAGCGTCCTGCATAACTCATCTCCTTTTGTAGAGCTTCTAATGTTCGATACAGATATGGCGTTAAATCCAATCTTGGATCCGCAGCCATCGGAAGATCCGGTGCTTGCGGGTGAGGAGTCTGCATCATTCCCCCCACTAGTTTAGCAAATTGAGAGTAAGCACCCTGCAATTCGTTCACCATCCTGAACGGGAACCCAGATAACATCTCGGCCCGCTCCTCATCCGTCTTAGACGGGAAGAGGTATTTCAGTGCTTCAATGCTATCAACACCTAACTCCTGAAGGTTGCGAACCACGATGGAGTTATTGAGGATGTCTTGGGTGGAATCCTCGTAAACAGGACCTAACCAACGCCAAAGAACAGTGACATCACCATCTGGAATTAAACCCATCACACCAGGTGGAATTTGTTGCGCTTCCACGCAGGCAACCATTAGGTTTTTGACCTGCTCATTAAATTGCTTCAGTGCGTCTTCGTAAGCTGCGACTTCCTCTTCCGGAGCGTCAGCTTTTGGTTTAATTGGTTTTTCAATCTGCGCAGCTTGAGCAAGTGTTGATTTAAACAGCTGCTCTTCTTGGTAAAGAATCAACTCTAAACAACGACAAATACCATGGGTGTAAATAGAGTTTGCTTTTTTCTTGGAAGTAGCTGAAACACGTCCAAATAAGGATTTGTACTCAGTTGCAGTAACGCCTGCTGAAATGGAAAGCTCATCCACGCCACCAAGGGCCGTCCGAATCTCTTCTCGATACTGACGAGCAAAAGCGTTTTGGTCACCAGTGATGGCATCTGGAACGATGTAACCAACACGGTCGTTTGGTTCCAGGTTTGCAATCACACGTGGGACACGGATTTGACCATCAACGCCACGGCTGACAGGATCAGCCTTGAACATTGAACGACTCATTGGGGATGGGCTTGTAAAGCCTGAGTTCGCAGCAATTGACGGTCGTTGGATCGACATATCCCCACCTGCTTCCATCAGGTCTGTCTTGGGACGCGACGAAAGAAGTGTTGGGTTACCAAAGAAAGTAATATTTTTGCGCATTGTGCGCATTAAATCATCATGCGTGCAGATATGATTGGCCATTGCATCAAACTCCCCAACACCTTCATTAGAAAAGCCTTTGGGGTTATTGAAGATTTCTACACAAGGAATGAAGCCAAGACTGTTGGCAAATGTTTTTGTTTTGCCTGGAGTGGCAAAGCTAGGCATCTCAAAAGAAATTTCACCTTCTGAGTGTGTCTCTTCAATCGAATCATTCTTGATTGAAAGTTTAATGTAACGTTTTGCTCCGGGTGCTCCAGTGGTTGCCGTCCCTGTGATTGAAGTTATATTAATGCCTTCATTTAAGCCAAATCCTTTTTTTACCTTATAGCTGTAGATGATCACCACTTCTTCCAGCTCACCATCGACGTTGTAATACGTTCGATATTCATGCTCACGGAAGTAGTAGAGGCGATAGCTAAATTTCGTAGGTCGAATATAAAAGAGTCCTTTGCCGTCACACAGGAAATACTCCCAGATGGAATCCAGGCGTGTGTCCATCTTGTTGTACTTCATCACACGATCGATGAAGTCTTTGCGTTGGTTTCCGAAGTTATCTTGGCTTGGAAAGAACTCAACTCCTTGGCGGATACCAAAGAGTTTCATTTGTGCAATGTGAGACGCAACAATGCCCGTATCAACAACAATATTGCTGTCCTTATCCAGGTAAGCGTTGATGATTTCTTGAAGCCGGCCTTTAGCGTCAGACATTATTCACCTTGTACGTTAATTAAATACTAGCAGTTTTAAAAATTTAAATCGCGCCTGTACCCATTTCGCCATAAAGCCCTGGGCCTTGACGATTCCCAAAGTAAGGAGCAATACCTGGTTGCATCCAAATTTGCGGCATTCCTGCGGGCCAACGATTATTACGCAATGGATTCTGTTTACTATTTTGTGTGTAGTTGCCCGGATCGTATGGTAAAAATTGCGTATCTTGTCGAAAACGCACATCTCCCGGAATATCACTCATGCCCCCTGGTCGGTTGCCAATGAGTTCTTTTAAGGTCTGTTTGGGTTGAGCTTGTGCAAATAATACACCGCCAACATTACCAACTCCTGCGGCGGGCAATTGTGGCTGTAGAGGGATATTAAACTGTTGTTGTTCGTATTGTTGCGTATCTTTTCCCGGAAGAATAGGTGTTTTATTCCATGGCTCACCGCCTTGTATCTTGAAACGTGGATCAAGTAAAGGATTGTTGTTGGCACCAATAGTTGCATTATTAAAAACACCTGCATTCCCGGCCTCTACAGGTCCGCCACCGTAAAATCGCATTTGCCTTTTGCTTATTGTTTTTATTTTACTCTTCTATAACTTCATAACCAGCCGCGTCATTGACCTTGGAAATGATAATGCCAGTGCCACGGACATCCCAGTTAAGTACGTCGCCTTCTTGCCAGCAAAGCTCTTCCATCACCTCATCGGGAAGAACAATGTACTGATCTCCGTTCTCGTCCTCCTGGACCTCGAGGATGTAACTCATTTGGATTCAAGTAATTTCTCAACTAGCTTATCAAGTTTTGCATTGATTTGATTAAAGTTGTCATGCATTTGTTGGATCTCTCTCAGGAAGTCAACCTTGAGAACGTACTCTAAAGGCATACGTTTTAAATCGTCTTCCAAAACATCAATCCTTCGCTTTTGCGATCCGATGTAATTAAAAGCTTGTTGGATCTGGTCGTTTTGCCTGCCAAGGATCTTGCCTGCGACCCAACTGCCACCGGTAATAGCGGATACAACGGCCGTCAAACCGATAGCAATGTATTCAGGTCCCACGACCAAATTTCGCTTTTTTCTAATTCTAAGGTTTAGTAATCAAGTTGGAGTTTACCCTTTTTCATAAGACCGTTAATCATCCAGACAAGGGCATCCACACAGTCATCATGACTGCTAACACCAAAGTTAGTCAGCTCTTCAAACATAGCGGTGAAGTTGCGATACCTATTAAAGATGATCTTACGGTCCTCAAAGAGTCCCATGCAACCACGGAAGCGTGCCAACTTATCAGCACGGAATCCTTTAACGGGATGCCAATTCAAGTTGTAAAGACTTTCATTGTTCAGGCACACACGTTTGAAGTCTGCTTCCAGGGAAGCCTGGTACTGTACGGCTTCTGAATAGATGTCACACGTCGAGTAAGTCGGGAAGTAATGACCGCTCTCATCTCGGCCCAAAATAGACCAATCATTAAGCAGTTCTTTCAAGGCATCTAGTTTTTCTAGGTTGCCCATAACGCGTAAACGACGGTAATCAATGACATGGATCTGATCACCAATACGTCCACCAAGTACCATCACGGTGTAATCATTTTTCTCTTTAGTGCCAGCGGAAAGATCGACTCCTATTGCAAGTGTGTCAAACTCTGTGGCGATCTCAGCTTTAACGATCAGTTCAGGCGCAAGAGACAACTCATTTTGTCTAATGACCTGATTCATGTACTGGAACGAAAAAGCAATAGGCGCTTGCCTTTTCTTTTCCTTCAAGTAATCCAATGACCACATCTCTGGCCAGTACGATTTTTCATCCCCTGTCTTGGGATCATTAAGTATCGCAGAAAGAACAATTTGCAACCAGTTGTTTTGCGTGTTAAATGTAGTGGAATGAATGTCATCATGGCGAAAGCGGGTACCAAGGCAAATAGCTCTAGCGCCTTCAAACATGGTGGGTGCGATCACCGCATTCCAGTTGTCCTGCATCTGTTTACGGATGTCAGGGTTGGAGATGTCTGCCGCTGATTTAATGGCGTCATCAATGATGACAAGGTGTGAACGCTTGGAGGTCACTGAACCTTTAAGGCCAGCAGCGCAGAGGGTAAACTGTTCTTCACCTGTGGTATCAATACCAGCAAACTTGTGGTCAATGGACCAGTACTCATTACTGGTGACGTTCTTAAGAAGACGTACGGTTGGGAAGACTTCTTGATATCGTTTGCTTTCAATGATACGTTTGATGGTTGCCGACTTGGAACGTGCAATATCAACCGTATAGGACAAGTAAAGAATCTGTAACGGCTTTTTGGCTTGTGTGTGAACACCAATAGCCCAGGCGGTAAACAAGCCGAGGACCGTACTCTTTGCGGAGCCCCTGGGTGCCAGGAGATCAACGTTTGGTCCTGCAATCTTAAGAAGACAAGTACTGTCTTCACCTGTCACAAAGTGACGATGCCATTCTTTGTGGTGATGAGCTGGAGGTTTATCTGCTACATACTCACAAAAGAAACCAAAATCTTCTCTTGCTTTCTCCAGGGATTCAAGATTTCGGGGAATACGAATCTGTTGCCTGCGAGCAGCAGCTTGTGCATTACGTCGATATGCAAGATGTTGATACGCAGGCACAGTAAGTATTGTTCAGTGTATTACTGAATACTACCTCATTTGCCGTCTTTGTTGTCCTTCTTCCGTTCTTGGTACTTGCGGACTTTGTCCAGGGCGGCCTTGCGCTTCTCCTTGTCCGACATCTCGCTGCCGTCCTCGTTCTTGGCTTCCTTCTTTTTGAAGTGCTCCAGGAGCTGGGGCGGCATTTTGTTCTTGGCCATCTGGCGATACTTTATTCAGTAATTGTTGAAACTGCTGTGGATCTGCGGCCGGTTGCTGAGAGGGTGAAGTTGCACTGCGGCCCATGCGTTCACGCTGGATCTGCCTAACAAAAGTAGGCATGTTTGTTGCTACACCTGCTGCGTTTACGTTAGAACCCATGGCAATTCTTTTATTTTAACGTGAGCTGTTATTCATCTAATTGCATTTTAGCCCAAATACTCATCGAGGCTTCTTCCAGTGGTATTTCAATTGGATCATCTTTAAAGATGACCATGAGTTCACGCATGGCACGGTCGGCACCAGCCATCAATAAACCTTTCCGATCGCGATTAGATGTAAAAACTTCAACTTGAGCAATCGTGCCACGTAATTCTTTTTGCATGCCTGCAATACGCGCAACACCTGCATCACGTTTTACAACACCATTATCAACATCTTCTCTAAGTTTTCTGATATCCTCTTGCATCTCCTCAATTTCATACAGAAGTTTCTTTCGGTGATCCGGCTTTGGATAGTTGTTTTTAAGCCAAGCTTCACACGAAGTAATGCTTCCGTTGTGACCAAGGAATCTTGCGTATAGAAAAATTTCAACCACAGAAAAACAATCTGCAGCAAATGCCGTAAATGATTCTTGGTCGGAAGACGTTAAGTTATCGACCCACTGGTCAAATAACTCAATATTTATAAGCTCGTTGGGCCTGGTTGTAATCTCTTTCTTCGTCGCTCTGGGCGAAACGCTGCGCTTGTTCTGCTGTTGTGCGCTGTTCTGCGGCACCTTTTCCAATTGTTTCACGTTCTTGAGCTCCTTGCTCTTTCATTTTTTCTTTGCTGGAGCCAACGGAGACATCCTGAAAAATTTTAACTGCAGACGCAGCTTTCTTGGCCTTATCTTCGTCAAACAAAAACGAATAGGGATCATTGGAGAGGTCATCTCCAGTGTTAAGAAAACTGCTAGACATTATTCAAGGTCCTCCCCTTCGTTTTTGTTTTGGTCAGAAGACATTGTTTCTTTCTCCTGATCTGCTTTATTTCTAGCGTACTGGTACGCAACCTCCGCTGCTTTTTGATAGAGGCGAAGATCTTGACCCTCGCCTGATTCATTTTTTTGTGCAGCAGACGATTGCATCAGAAGTTGCTCATCATGGAAGCCAGGCCTTGGCTCATGATGTCACGACGGCCTTCGGTACTCTTTTGACGCTGTTGACGCATCTTGGAGCCTTCGAGGCGGCCCAGGAGATCTTCAAACTCATTGATGTTAAAAGACTTGGCGCCGTATTCGCCTTCAGTAACTTGTTTTTTCAGCTGAGTAGCAGTTTCTTGATCAATATTACCGGCTGCAAGAGCAGCATTAATATTGGCAATCTGATCGTTGTAGGTAGACGCCGAAGGAGATTTAGACATTGTGAAGCCTTCTGTTTAAAGATATTCTAGTGCAATTAATTAAAAACTAAAAGCACCAATTAACGCATTACGATAAGCCGATTCAGATCCAATCTTTGCAATATCTTTTTGTCCGCGTTGACGCTCGGATTCTTGTTTAACACCAAACTCACCAGTAATCCTTGCAATATCTCTGCCACCTTGCTGGCGAACACCTTCAACATCTTTAAGACCAGCGTTAATAATATCTTGCAAACGGAGATTGTTTTCCGCCTGAATCTTTGCTACGTCTGTTCGACCCAGGTAATCTTTATCGGCAAGGTATTTGCGAGCTTCGTTATCAAGTTCAGCAGAACGAACAGAGGCTCCGGCTTGGATATTGGCTACAGAAGATAGTCCAGTAGCTCTAAGTTTCTCTAGTTCTTGCTGAATATTGCCTTGCAGAGTAGTAATTCCTGAATGATACAGGTAGTCTCCATACTGCTCTTGAGACATACCCGATTTACTGTCATCAACGCCGCCACCGGGTTGAACATTGTAACTTACGGGAGTGTTTGTTGCAGGTGTGTCACTAGTACTTGATGTTACTGATGGCCCACGATTAGTAACTACACGCTCTGCAACATTTTTACTTACACCTGTTGCTTCCCTAATATCTTTTACGGATTCACCGCGTGCGGCCATCCGTTGCGCTTTTAAAAGATCTTGATTTTTTGTTGGCATTGTTTTATCCAAACGTAGTGTTTAACATCTGCGCAAAAGCAGCAGAATCTTGATTCAGTTTAGGTGCGTCCGGTTTAAAGCGATACTGACGCGATTTGTACTCGTCACTTGTGGTTAAGTATTTACCAAAGGTAGCTGCCACGTCTGCTGGATTGCTTATGCCCATACCTTGGAAGGACCCCACATAGTTTTGGATTTCGGGATCACTTAATGTGCGTCCCAACATCTGTTGAGCTGTTTGCTGGAAGAAGGGAGTGTAACGTGTGTACTTCTCAGCAGAAGGAACGCCGGCTTGTGTACGAGAAAGTTTAGAAGCTTTTTCGATTACTTCTTTACTGAAGTCTCCGGCACTACGTGATGCACTTTCAAAGGCAGTAGAAGCCTGTGAAGGAGTCAGGCGACCTTCCGCAATATCTGTTAAATAGCGATCAAATAACGCAGGTAGTTGTTCTGTTTTAAATTGTTTCCCAGTCTTCTGAATGTCTTTAATTGCCTTTACGCCATAACGCGCAGGGTTAAAGGCACCGCCCCCTAGTCCACCGTACTCATCCGTGCCTTTGATAGCATCAATAAGCTGTTGCTGCTGTTCAAGAAGTTTGGTGAATTGATCTTCTTGGCTGACAGACCCTTGGTTTCCAGCTCCGTAAATATTATCTGCCATTGTTACGTAGACTAATATATTTTGATTTTAGATCAAACAAACCTTGCTAAAGGCGGAGTCGCAAACCCGCTCTTACCAAAATCAGCTTGACGCATCGCAAGGTTTTGGGCCATGATTTGACGACCGCGTTCCTGTGCGCCCACGCCACCAGCTTGTGCTCCAGAGAATTGAGCGTCTTCAAACTCTGTAAAACGAGTGATAGGAGCGCCGGTAAGCATATCGTATTTTTTGGTGAAGGTTTCCAGGCCTAAACCGCCGAGCATATTTTCGCGATTAGCTTGAACCACCATTTTAGATTGTTGTTCAGCGGCTTCCCTTGCCTCTTGGGCAGCACTTTTTGCCCCCTTGCCACTGGCCGCACCACCAGCAAGAGAACCTATACCAGAAAGACCTGCACTAACAAGGGTTGCTGTTCCGGGATCAATCATGCTTCCTCCTAAAGGTGCGCCAGAAAAACCTGATGATGAAAAGGGATCGCTTACATTCGTATAGCTCAAATTAGGAATTGAGCTTAGTGGCGTTCCATATGATGCCATTATTCTACTCCTTTATTATGCGAGCCATTTACGACCTGCATAAGGATTGTTTGAGTAGACCTGGGCCAGCAACTCAGGAGTCCTTCCGCGAATAGACATTTCATAAGCTCTGATTGGAGTGACCGCATTAATTGCGTTTTGGAATATGTTATTAATCTGACCGCCTACAAGTTGAGCAACTTTATAAGGCCTCTGCATTGCTTCTGCTTCCTGCGCTTCACGTTTACGCATCTCTTGAACTTCGGTGAACAAGGTTTTCTCGCGTTGATAAGCCTGCTCGTTAGCAAATTGTTGGATTTGACCCAAGGCGCCAAACATTCTTACGTTTGGATCCTCTGATTGGATCATATTACCTATTACATTTTGAGCACCAAAGCCACCTGTATAACCAGGCGTCAAGGTATTCTGAAAGACGTTCGGACTAGTGCCTGTGCTGCCAGGGGGATTAAAACCAGCAATAGGAGAAGGATTTGCCATGATCAACCAATCGATACGTTGGGAGCAGCAAGCGCAGTCACATATGGGTTGGTGGCGATAGCTTGACGCATTAATGCACCGCGTTCCCGTTGTGCATCTAACATCATGTTACCAGCAGTACCAAGAACCATCTGCTGCATGTAAGCGTTGTTTTGTGTGTTGATCAATGCCTGGCTACGGGCAAGATCAGCATTTTGCTCAGCTTGTACCAGAGGGAAATCACGTTGGCGATTCAAATAATCTTGATCGCTAATTTGTTTGTTCAGATCGATAAGAGCACTGGTACGAGTACCAAGAGCATTACGATATTGTGTCTCACCCAGCTCGCCAAGCTGCTGCATGTACTTCAGCTGTTGAGCAGACGCATTGAGTGGAAGGTCACCAAAAGGTGTGGGGATACTAACGGCTTGTGGAGTTTTTTCAAGTGCTGCCTTGGTGGCATTCACAGCACCTCCACCGACCATGGAGCCAACGAAAGAACCAGCGGCAACACCTAAAGGACCAAGAGGTGCACCTAGTAAACCGCCAACCAAAGCTCCGCCCGAACTTCCAGCAGCACCGGCAATATCACCTTGCATAAGTGCGGGAACACCGGCAAGAATTGCGCCGCCACCAGCAAGTGCTCCAGTAGGAACCCTGCCAAGTAAACCACCTGCTGCACGAAGAGCAGTTCCTGTTTTACCTGCCGCTTGTGTTCCTGCTGCTCTTGCTGCTTGCGTAGCTTGTTGAGCAGAAGATCCAGTACTAGAAAATAGAGCCTGTACTTGAGTCGCGGGTCCTACTCCGACGGTGCGGATTAAAGCAGGATCAACCCCAGCCTTGCGAGCGGCACGTAAGTCACGATAACCAGGCGTTTTACCTACTCCAGCTACTTGCTGAGCAACTGCTTCTGCTGCCATTTGCTGCGCAGCAACGGCAGGATCTAAACTTACATCTGTAAAAGCACCGCCAGCTTGTGGAGAACGCACACGTGGATTTACTGGCGACTGAAGACCAAAAGTTGGATTGGTGGGATCAATAGAGTAATACACTTTTACGTCTACTTTTTCTAAATTCTATCAGAACCCATCATTTCATATTCAGCAGTTGTAGGTAATTGTGGCCGATTACCAGATGCAATTGCTTCGTTAATAGCATTACCGCCAGCAACACCTGTCAAGGAACCTGCCAAGGCACCAATTGCACCACGGATAGCGCGTTGTTTTGGAGTACTTGCTCTCGCTGTAGCAGCCCCAATATTGGCTCCAGCGCTACCGCCAACAAATCCTGCAACCATTGGGACCGATACAGGGAAACCAAGGACACGAGCTTCTGGATAACCTTGTAAATTCTCTCCTGTACCTTTGATAATGCCGAGACCCAGTAAACCCTTGTCCTGGTACAAGAAATTCATATAATTAGCGTAACGCTGTGGTGTTAAAGACGGGATATCTTGTTTTGCTGTTTCATACTTCAACGGATCACCTGTGCGCTGCAGGAAGAAACGCTCAAAAAGCTCTTGGCCCGGTTGAGCAGTCTGCCTTCTGTCATCAGCACCAACAGGTGAGTATCGTTGAGCAAAACCTTTGGGCCTGCCGTATTCCTCAGGATTTGTAATGTCGAATGTACCAGCAGCAGCTACGGCTGGTATGGCAACACCAAGAGCGGCTACAGCGCGTCCAGTGGGTGTATCAATGCCTTGTACACCTAATTCCGTAACACGTTGAGCAATGGCAAGAGGATGGTTCCAACGCCACCAATATGTACGTGTGCCATCATTTGCCACATCAATCAGCATGCGTGACGAATAGGCACCAAGGAATTGGGCGGGTGTTTCACGCGCAGATACGCCCTTAGCCGCAATAGCCTCTTTGAAACGTGGATCTAAAACACTTTCTCCATAGCCAAGGCCTTGCCTTGCCATACGAGTTTGTGCAATGTCAGCTTTTTTAAAGCCGCGCTTGTATTGCTTTGCTTGTTGATTTAAAAACTCAAGTGGGTTCATAGCCCTAAGTCCATCCCCGTTTGTTTCAATAAGGTTGCAATACGAGCTGGCACAGGAAGCGCAGTTTCAGATACTTGTGGTGTTAAGTAGTCATTCAGGAATTCAATACCTGCCATTTGGAATTGTGTCCCAGGGGAAACCGCTTGTGGTGTTTGTAGATTATTGATTTCTTGCCTTTGCATCATTTGATGCATCAACGTTTGTTCTTGCGAATTAACTGTCGGTTCAACAGCAGGACCAAAAGGAAGTAGGCTTGCGCCAAGCTGAGAGGAGAGTATCATGCCACCAATATTGGCAGCACCTTCAAGCCTGGAAGGTTCTAGGGCAGGCGTTAAGTTGCCAGCAGAATCACGTACAAAGTTAGTAGTGGATTGTTTTGGTGGCCTTGCTGCACGTGCAAGTTTAGTAAGAGGATAAGAGACAGCAAAATCAAGGGCAGCAGAACCAAGGCCCATGACGGGGCCACCTGCCATGGCGCCAAAAACACCGGACAGTGCGCTGCCAGGGAGAATCCCACTGACAACACTTGGAAGGCCTGGAGTTTGGTTTTTAGCTGCTCTACCTAAGCCCGCAATTCTCACGTCTTTTTCTTGTTGCTTTCTACTATTGTAGACGGAGGTTCGTTATTCTTTTTATACGTTTCTTTGGAATTAACAGAAGACAAGGGGGCGCCCGTGCTTCCTTTCGACATTAATTGAGCAACTGAAGTTTTGCCTTGTTCTTCGTTTTTAACTTGCTTAACCGCAGAAGACATCAGGAAATCGCGAGGATCTGGATCAGATGCTCTAGGCATTGGGTTTTTAATCTTCTTTTCTGGCGGGATGGTGGGACTTAAGCGATAAGAGTCTGGCCACAGTGGGTTAAAGCCAGGTTGTTCTTCTGGACGTTGAGAAGTTAATGCACGCCCATTCGCAAAGTCGTATTCAGCAACACGATTGAAGTTGGGGAGACCTGCAAAAACTTCGTATTCTTCAGGTGTGTTGCCAACAAAATTAAGACGCGGGTTTAAAGATAACTTACGCGTCATCATCTTGCGCAGCAAGTCAGCTTGCGTAAAGCGCGATGGGTTCCAGGGATATTGACCAGACCCTGCAGGCGAAAGAAAAAGCTCATCAAAGTTGAGAACCTTTCTCTGTACAAAAGTATCGTCTCTGATGTAACGATCTAAAGCAAGCCTATGATCTTTTGCCATTACGATTTAGATTCTTTTTTCTTCTTTTGTAATCCTACTAAAGTCTGACGCAACCGTGCTTGTTTTACAGTTTTTTCGTCGTACTCATCAGGATTAGAAAGAACGTTTTCCTGGAGCTGAGCGGAAGTGATGCCTTTGCGTTTGGCTTTGGCTGTGAAGGCGCCTTCCTTCATGTCCAGGCCTTGGATCCACTTCTTGTCTTTCTTTTTTTTGTTAGTCATGACTTGCCAGTATTTAGATATTCTAATAGAAGATCCAATCCTCGACCCTCAATACCAAGTTGACGAGGATCGGCGGGATAAGTACGAACAGGGCCACCACGACGATACGCAGAACGCATCAGATCATCGCGCCAATCTTCTGCTCCAGGATTAATACCGTAGCGCGGAACATTGGTAATAGTTTCCCCACGGAAACCAAGTGCTTTAGCTGGCTTATCCATACGCGGATAAGCAATCCTCTGTCCTTGGGGAGTGAGCTGTGTAACAGGAAGACCGCCTGCACCTTGTACGGTTCGTTGAGCCATGCCGCCAATGCGAGATAAACCTGCAGATTGTGTGATAGGACCAATAGGCGCAGGCTCTATGCCGGTAACAAATTCTTGTTGTGGATACAAGCTGAAGTAACGCGATTTTTCACCACGGCGGGTCAAATCAATGCTTTGTGCAGGAGCACCGATATCACGTCGGATACCAGGGGATGCTGTCGTTGGAGGAGCGACGACAACAGTACCTCCGCCCATCTCACCAATAAACGGACTTAAGGGAGTTGTTGCGCTAACACCTTGACGGTACTGCGAATAGAGAGTCCTCTTACTTGGATCAATGCCGGGCATGCCCAGAGGAGGGCGAGACGGTCCTTGAGCAGGTGGCGGAATCGGGCCAGGGAGTCTTGTTGGTGTTACGTATGGCTCAGCAGCTCTAAGGCCTTTTGCTTGAAGACCACCGGCAATGGCATCTGCTAAGAAGGCTTGTGAATTTGCTTCCACTTGAGCGGCAATATCACGATTAGCTCGTGTGCCGGCAACGTTGTAAACGGTACCGAGTACATCGGGATTATCTTGCGTTAAATAACGACCTGTAGGAGTCCCAATGGAGCCGGTAATAGGAGGCGTCCTAAGCACAGTATTTGCTTTGCTCTTACCTGTAAAGATGACAGGACCTGCCGCTTCTGCTGCCGCACCTGTGTATACATCAGATGCACCAAGGATCGGGCCTAATTCCTCATCAGATGCATATCCAGTACGTAACTGTTGAACAGAGGGTAATACGGGCAGTGGCTCAGAAGGATCCACGATCATGCCACGACGTAACGTCTCCATTGAACGAGCAATATCTTGTGCAGGACCAGGGGCAAGAGTTGGGCGTAAATTGCGACTGCCTTCCAGAATTTCTTGTGTTGCAGCAATAGAAGCACGTGCACGATCTAAAGCATCTAACTGCAAACGCGTTGGTTCTGGATTTTTTACTGCTCTGGTTTGCAATAGTTGAGATGCAAACCTTGTGGTGTCTGCATCTAGTTTTGTAATTGGTTGGTTATTGGCCAGTGCTTGTTGGCCTTGTAAAACTAAATCTGTTAGTTCTGCGTCAGAGGCAGATCTGAGTTTATTTAAACGCTCGGCCCTGGCTTTGTATTGTGCACCTTGCTCTTGTCGAACTTTTAAACCTGTGTCTGCAGATGCAAAGGTTCCGCCAATGTCTTGATAGATGATGTCACCAAGGGCATTAATTTTGCCACCACGGAGAGAACGTCCTCGCATGTTGGTATCAATAACACCCTTTTCACCAAGGAGTAAAGACTCTACGTCTTCGCCTAAATTTGCTGCTTGAGCAGCAAGTAACTCGGCCCGTTGACGGGCGTTATCAACATCTCGCAACTCAGGATTTAACTCTTCTCTATATTTTTTATTAAAGGCAGCGGCAAATTCTTGAGGAGATAACTGTTGGCTAATTACTGGACTTTCTGCTTGGAGTTCCGCAAGTATTTGATTGGCTTCACTTTGAAGAGTTTGCGCCCTTTCAATACGATCACGTACTTGTGCAGCCTGCCTTTTGTTTTCTGCAGAGTAATCAAAGTCGGTATCAACTTCTTGTGAACGCAGATATTGGCGAGCCTCTTGCACTAAAGGATCTTGTTCTTGCTCCAGGCCCAAGGCTCTAGGTGAAATACGTACCGCTTGCTTCTGTTGTAAATCAAGTACGGTTAAACCTTCTGCTTGGTCAACAGGAATGCCATCTGGTAATTGAGCGGCAGCTCGATTGATTGCCTCATCAGGTACATAAGCACTCATTCGAGATGGATTTGCTTGCGCACTGTTCTCAAGCATCTCAACCTGGCTCATATCCAGATCTTCGTTACGACTAAGCTGAGCTTTCATGCGTCCCGTCATCTGATCTTCACCAGACTCCAAAGCGCTTAAAGCTTGGTTGGATACAACAGGACGAATTGCTTCTTGTGTAGTAACCAGGGATTCATTTCTGATCTGACCAACTAAATCCCAAAGATCTTTGCGTTTTTGTCCTTGAACACTTGCTTGCTGCCTGGCAAGTTCGCTACGTGCTGCAGGATTACTAAAAGCATTAACTTCGTCAATTAAATCGCCTGCCATCTGTTCGGCAATACGATTTGCGACAAACTCTTGTGCATAACCAGGCTCTGCCGTAAGCCCAGCCAAAAGATCAGGACGTTCTGCAGCGGCAGGTAAGGATCTAACAATACCTGGTGCAGCAGACTCCCTAGGTTCTCTTGTTGGTACACGGCCAAAGGCAGGAGAAGAACGAATAAAATCTTCGAGATTTTGCTGGTTAAGATCTGTCTGCACAACGCCAGTGGGACGTTCAGCCCTTGCTTGACGCGCAAAATTTTCTGCGGTGCGCACACGATCTGTTTCTTTTATATTTTGGACAGACTGCGCCCCCTTGGAAGTAACGGGAGGAGGTGTCGATGGAGCAACTTGGGTACGCTTGCGGCCTAAAGACCCTGCAAGACGCATGCCACCCGCTAAAGCACCTAAGCCAAGAGCTGCAGCACCCAGGATGCCGGGCAGATTCGACTCTTCTTGCGGTGCACGGAGCTGATTACGGCGAAACTCAAGAACTTCCGGTGCAACTTGCGCTTTTTCTTCCGGATCTTCGGGATAGGGAGTACCAGTGGCGCGGCTGTAGGCGGCATAGTCGGCAGGAGATAACGCCATTGGTTTTTATCTGTTGTATATCCTTGTTATTTGTATTTTAAGCTCAAAAATTTAGGAAAATATCTGCGTTAGACTATTACCAAGAAAAGTTTTAGACCCCATTTGGGTTTTTATAAATTTTTAGACAATGGAAGAACGTGATAGGGCACAAAGGGTTATTGGTCTTGAGGCAATTAAGGCCAAAGCAGAAGAATTAGCCGATCAAGGGGCTGACGCCCTGGAGGTACGTACTTTTATCAAGGGTGCCAGGGGGGAATTAGCCCGTCAGAAGCCTGATTGGCAGCAGTACGCCAAGGCGGTAGCAGCATCTGAAGCAGCGCAAAGCACGTTTTAAACACAAAATCAAATAATTAACACAGCCGGGGCCAAGACCCCGGCATTTTTGTCTATATTCTTGGGCAAAATCCTTGGTATGCCTACATTTTTTAGGTGTTATGTACAGCTTGATACCAAAAGAGCGGCCCTATAGGGTCAAAAAAGGGAATAAATTTTCCTGACGCTTCTCCAACACCCTACGCGAGGAGAATTGCGTATAGAAAAAAAGAAAGGGGGTGGGGGTATCATTCGCTCCGCTCATTATGCGTGTAGAAGCATAAGTCAAAGAACGCTCACTTCGTTCGCTAAGGAGAGGAAGCGGAAGATTTGAGGACAGAATGTCATCATTCCAACACATTTACCCTTGATTTTGATACGAATTCGTATCGCGCGCGACCTCATCTAGGCTAGGCGTGCTAAGGGGACAGACAGAACAGTTGTTCAAAGAATCAGTTGATTCTCGTCAAGCTGGACGTTAAACGTAGCCGTTACTTCTGCGCACGTCAGTCGCAGATCAAGAGGATCAATCATGATCATCTACTTCACCCTGACTACAGATACTGCTGTGTATCAGTTCCAGGTGAACAAGGAGGAGAACTTGGTGCGTGTCACCAAGCTTGTCCTCAAAGGCCAAGAGTGGGGCGAGTGGCATCGCTCCACACTCATGACCGTAGACGCAGGGCGCAAGCTCGTGCGTCAACTACAGAAGACCAGGTGAGTTATAGCTCCCAAGCCAGGTGCAATGCCTGGCTCTGGTTATTGCCCCCTGTGGAGATGGGCACCACACACACGGAGTAACCGTGGACTACACCGTCAACATCATCGAGCGTAACGGTCAGTACTTCCTCCAAGAAGTCTTTGCAGTTACTGAGTTCCAGTATGTGGAACAAGTGACTGCAGGTCCGTTCCAAGCTCGATGGCAAGCGGACGTGCAGCGCTCACAAGAGTACCCGGCATACCGGGGACTAACTGATGAGTACTGCCGTCTGCAACACTGAGTCCGTATAAGCGGCATTGGCAGGTGCAATCCCTGCCTTCAGTATTGCCACAATCCAGTGGCATCTACTCTATACCAACGATGACTCAACACATTGCATCCATCGTCATTACTACTGCCACACTTATGGGCATTGGTACCCAGGTCACCATCCATCAATTGGATAAGGCGACCGCAAAGCAATGCATCAACCATGAGTGGCCAGTAGAAGCACATGACATCCACCTTGCGTGGTGCGCAGCTAACAACTACCCAACCAACTGATCCGTCTAAGCGGGTGACCAGGTGCAAACCCTGGTCCAGTTATTGCCACAATCCCGTGGCATCTACTCAACTCAACACCATGTACTACATCGTGATTGACGGCGTGCAGCATGGCTTCTCCTTCCAATGGGAAGAAGCACTGATCGAAGCTGCACAACAAGACCACATGCTTAACTCACCAGAGTTAAACGACGGCATCCAAGGCACGCATGACGTGCAGATCATGTCCTTCCAGGAGATGATGGAAGCCGACGACGTTGTGATGGTCATCTGACCAGGCGTGAGCCGGGGCATCGAATGCCCCATACAACTATTGCCACAATCCCGTGGCATCTACTCAACTCAACACTATGCTGTGCTACTACCCCTACGAAGGTGCAACCGAGCGCATCACCTGGCATGAAGGAGAATCAACCATGCTTCACTACCAAGTGCAGGTAGATGACTACAAGGGAGATCCTGACTGGATCGAGCGTTACTCCCAGACACTTGGTGGAGGTATCCCTTGTGGTACCAAGGAGTTACTAGCTGCTATGTCTGATTACTATCAGCACATCAGCCAACTCCATCTCGACACAATGGCTGGAACTATCTTCTGATTCCTGCTCTAAGGGGCTTCGGCCCTTTACTGCAGGATTCAATTCCTGCTCCCATACCACACGACACCATGACTGCACTGAACATCCGCAAGAACCTTGCCTCAATCCTTGTCAATACTGCAGCAGCAGTTGAGAATGTCAAGGTACCTACCAAAGCAGGCGTGACAGAGAAGCTGAACGAGTATCGTACTCGGGCGGCGGCACTCATCATGCCGAACGACATGGCATTCATTATCCAACCCAAGCAAGGTAACTGATTCATGCAACGCAACTACTTTTCAGACGCCTGTGTTGCTATCGTTTGTGGGACTGGTCTTGGCTTACTCCTATCTGTTGGAGCACAGAAAGTTCTCAACAGACACTACAAGGCCACGTGCCACAACCAACCAGGACATAACCTGATTTACACCAAGTCCATCCTTGGAGACACGTATTACTGCATCAACAGTAAGTACATGAACTGATCTCTGCACTCAAGCCTTCTCATCCTTGTGATGAGCGGCTTTTCTGCAGGGTTCTCCCTGCACTACACCACACGACACCAAGTTAGTTCTATGAACTACCAAGCTGTTGAACAACTTCTCACGCAGGACGCTCGCCTGCTTGCCAGGAGAGATGCCCCTGTCATTGATCAAGAACTTGAAGAACAGCGTCAAGCTGCTCTCGAAATCTTTTTCCAATGGCAAGATGGCATGCGTGAGTACCAAGACCTTATGCCGTTCTGCGTTGTACTCCAACGTAAAGTAGATCTCAACAGGGATCTGCTTCGTTGGGAACGCAGGCATGAAGACTGACTCCTGATCGGAGGGGCTTCGGCCCTTCCCACCAGGACTCTATATCCTGGACACCAAACCATTGCTACTAAATCATGGCAATTTCAATTGACTACCACGACATCACAGCAGCTTGTGAAAAGTTTAATCTTGAGCCCACAGATTACTATCTTGAATTCACCGATCAAGTTGTCTATATGTACTGGGTTGCATGCCCAGCTGATATACATGACTACATGAAAGGTGACATGACCTGCCTTGATTACCAACGTAAAGGCAAGTGGCTCAGCTTTGAAGAATGCTCTGATCAATATGAAGAGCGTGCTTTCACAAACATGCGTTACATCCTGGAAACCAACTGACATGAAGACCATCTACTCCATGGGCAAAGGCAAGTATGTGATCCTCGATTCTTATGGTGAGACTCATGAGAATCGTCTTGGATCTATTGCTATTGCCCTCCTCGCACTCCTCCTTGCCACCATCAGTGGCATGGCACTAGTGGGTGTGGATCTTACCAACATCAATCCACAGCCCGTCAAAGCACAACCTACAATCAATCGCTGACATGACCACACAACTCAAAGAACACACCGAAGTACTTGAGGCACGCATCCAATGCCTGATCGACAAGTTGCTTGCACAGTACGCTAAACAGTACGGAGATGGCGGCATTGCATTTGACATGGTCAAAGGCGTCAAGTACTACAAGCTCATACAACGTGACGTCAAACGCTCAACGTTGAATGGCAACACTGGTGCCTGCGTGCATGCATTCATTCATCGCCAGACTGGCTGTGTTTTTAAACCAGCGAGCTGGAAGGCACCAGCTAAGCACGTACGTTATAACCTCATGGACGAGATATCGTTTGCCACCTGCATCCAAGATGCTGATTGGGCTGGCTCATACCTCTACATGAAGTAACCACAAATCCCTGGGCCTTCGTTGTTGAGAATCTTTCGCAACAAGGATGTAAGTCCCAGGATCATTTCACAAACCACAGCAACTAACCAATGCGTACTCGAATTTCAATCGTCAAAGAAGATAGGATCTGGAACCTGAGGTGCCAGGGCTATCGTTATGATTCCATTGCACAAATCGTTAATTGCAAACCGGTATCCATTACACAAGTCATTAGACGTGTACGTAATCGTCCTCCGTACGAGCAAGATCCTGTGCGTCGTGGAAGATTTAATTCTTTCTTGAGCGATGCACAGATAGAAGATATTCGTACCCGTAAAGCACACGGTGTACCTGCTTCTGAACTTGCAGAAGAATACTACATCACTATTGCAGCTATCTATCAGATCACTTCATACCGCACCTACAAGAATCCTTGTGGTGACGGTGGTTATCAATTCAATTTCAACAATCGTTTAATGGCCTGATCACTGGGCATCCGCACACAGTGTGGTGTAAGTCCCATGTTCAATTGTCCACTTACCTCAATTCAACATGGGCGCACTCATGGATCAGACAGAAGACAACAAGCGGTATCACCTCATCATCAACGTTGATGAGAAGTATGCAATCGTCAACGCACTAGCCTTCTATCATGCACACCACACCCTGGGTGCACTGATGGATGAGGATGAGCGTGAACAATACATGCTCGCATTCCAAGAAGATGGTCCAACCTTTGTTGATTCCTTAGCAACAAAGGTGGCCAATACCTTCTGATCCCTGGGCAGCACCGACGTAAGTACGGTGTGTAAGTCCCAGGCTTTACTGTCCATCCACTTCAACTCAAACCATGAGAGACCCTAACTTTATTGACGAGCAACGCAACGCTGACTTGCTTGATGCCATGGCTGACATGGCATATGAACAAGAGCAAGCCATGCGTGAAGAATACGAACTCAACCCACCTGAACTGGAGACCTACGATGACCAAGCCTAAGTCCACATTTCGTCAAGCATGGGATGACGGTGACATCATCGTCATCCTGATCGCAGTCATTTCAATCATCATCACGGAGTTTGCATCATGTCTTACATCTCAGCACTCAAGAAGTTCTACCCCAAGTCCTACAAAGCACGCTTCGCAATCAATGCCTACAACGTGCACAAGTACTTTGAGCACAAAGACCCAACGGTCGTCACGGTCCACGAAACCTACCTTAGGTACGGCGGACCCGAAGAAGGGGGCTGGTACTACACCCAAGGAGAACCTCTTGTCAGCCACTGCATCTTCTCCAAGAGGCAAGCAGTCCAGGTCTACGTCAAGTACTTCGAAGAGTACGAGATCGAAGGCCAACCTTCTCTTGGAGATACGACAACTCGATCCAACATCGACATCAGTTTCTCCAACGAACTAGCTAAGGCTTATCCTGAATCCCGTCCGTACTACTGCTGATCAATGCAAGCAACTGCAACACCTGCACTCAGTATCAATCAACGCAATCTTTATGCGTACTACTTGAACCACAAGAAGAAGTATGGGAACACACCATGCTTCGTACCTAAGCTTCCATCGCAAAGCTCAAGGCTTGAGCAATATCTCCAGGCCTTGGTGAGACTGGAAGAATACGGATTGATACGTGTAGACAGGAGCAGTGCTAACTACACTGCATGGATCATGCTTGCACCTAAGGACGCATGACGTAGGTATTTATACTTAATATTGTTCGCTATTCGCAAATAGCGAATACATGCCAATACTTCAGTCATAGCCTCAATCCTGGGCGTCACCTACGTAAGTATGGTGTGTAAGTCCCAGGTCTTTACATCAATCTCACCATCAACTCAACCATGGAACAAACCAAGAAGTATCCTGAACTCAGCTGGACTAAGAACGAGTATCACCAATTGCAACTTGCATTGGATGCACTCAAGAACATTCGCAACCGTGAAGACAGGCGTCATCAGATGGATGCACATTTAGATCCACGTATGGCTGACGTACTCGATGAGGTGATTGGTATGTTAAGCGATGAGCTTGACTATGACCCAACACCTAGTGAACCAGGTGAACCACCCATGACAATGGATGAAATGCACAGTGCTGCATGGAAAGAACACCAGGAAATGCATCGATAACATCAGGTAGTACACATGTATTCCCCCCTCACACTCCCCCAAGGAGAACCAGGGGGGGACCCTTCTATATACATAAGTATTTCCTATGCATTACATCTCTTAATACACCAATCAATCCTTGACAACCCTGGTAGACTGACACAGTCTTCTAGACCACACATCAATTCAACTCACATGACAAACTCAAACACTCCTCGCATTCCTGATTCAATTGACATCCAACGTCTTCAAGCTATGCAGCTTGTAGCCAAGATGAAAGAATCAGCTGAGAAACATGGTATTGGTTTCATCGGGGGCTTTATATCCCCCGATGGACAAAAGTTTGTAATGACAAACATGGATGATGATGATGATGCCATGGCACTCATGCCGGAGGATCTCAAGTAACACTTATTTAATAAACAATTACCATTTTTCAAAAATGACTCAACAACATCCTGTGGTTCCACCAAAGTATATGCTTGATGCTTGGATACATCAGTATCAAAGGTACGGCAAAAGTTTTGGCGATCTTCTTGTTGAAGCTGTTCAATATGGAGCAGATACAGAACTGGAAGAATGCTGCAAACTATTCGAATCTAATTCAGTATGTGGCACTAAGTTTCAACGACGCTCATCTGTCCGTGATCTACGTGACAGACGGAGACCTAAGTCAAGGCAAGTTTCAATGACAGTGTCCATTACTGGCACTGAAGAAGATCTACAACAGCTCATCCGCAAACTCAAAGATGACCAGGAAATCTCCATTAAGTTTTGATCGCACCATTCATGGTGTGAACATCACTGAACATGGTATCAAGTCAGTGAGTAAACAGATCAAGCTTGGTCCATTCCAACTGACTGTCAACGCCAGCCCCAATGGCGTCAAAGGATCAGTCAGTATTCCTGGTACAGGCTTGAGCATTCCAGGTATAAAACTTTTATGAAGAAAATTATTATTCCTGATCAAGAATATCTAAATTCATTGCTTATTTATAAGGATGAATTTGGTTCGCTTCATTGGAAAAGTCAACCTGGTAAAAGATGCAATAACACTAAAGATAGAGCTGGCTGTTACAACAGTAAGGACTATCGAGTTATTCGTATTGATTCCAAGCTTTACCATGAGCATCGAATCATTTGGGTCATGCAGAATGGAAGTATTCCAGAAGGCTATGACATAGATCACATTGACAGGAACAAGGTTAATAACCGAATTAACAATCTGAGGTTATTAAATCGATCTCTCAATATTATTAATCAGAATAGTAAAGGTGTTTCATATGACAAAGAGCGTAACAAATGGAAGGCACAATTAACATACAAAGGTAAACAAATTATTAACAAACGTTTCAATACAGAAGAAGAGGCTTTGTTTGCATATCAAGAAGCAAAGAACATTTTATTTCAAACATTAAATTATTCTAAAGATCCTGGGCATCCTTACGGTGTAAGTCCCAGGTCCTGTTCACCAACTCAACTCAACTCATGTCTGCTTACGTCGACTATCTCAACATGTTTGATCGAATTAATCTTGCTGCCTGCGCACAGCGCAGAGCAACGCAAAATCTATTGGATTCAAATCGTTGGGAAGGCGAGTACGACACAGCACGTCTGTGGATGAAGTACCGCCTTATCAAGACCACCACTCATTCCTACATCGACGAAGACTGATGACTGTCCTTGCTATCGAACACACATCATTCACTGACACTCATGTCACAGTTACAGCAGTTGTTGACGACATGCGCCTACTCTATCGGGCGACTCGCTTCGAGCCTGAAGAGTGGGCTCCTGCATTGTGTCAAGCAACTATTGAGCTGGATCCAGAGGAACCGATTCCTCTTGACGAAGATGGCTTCTGCAGCTATCTTGATCAACTCGATCCTCTCTGGCAACTACTTGATCTGAGTGACGACGAATGATTGGTTTCTCAATTGAATTCAAACGCTGGTACTTTGTACTACGTGGTCCCAAAGGTCGAGTGTACCTGGCAACTGGTTTTGCTAAACGCATACCAGGCATTATACCGACCGGTACCTACACTATTGATCAATACTTAGAGCAGTAATGATCACGTCCTGGACATGACGTTAAACTGTCCACTCTACTCACTCATTTAATCCAATGGAAATCAATTCTCCAACACCTCCTTTAGATCTTGTCAATGATTGGATGACACATTGGTATAGTGACAATCAAACAGATGACATGCAACCGATGTACATTGCAACTAAAGCTGCAATGTGGGGAGCAATCTGGGGAGCTACCAATGCTTTGGAAACAGCCATCCAAGACACGTCACCTGTTCATTGGCGCGTAGCTGGTGGCGCAGAAGATGGCCAACAAATAGTACGTGTTATTGATTTAATGGAATGGCTTGCACAGTTCCGTAAAGAATACGAGGAAAAACTTTGACACAGCAACACTTCATCACGCCACCGCCGCTAGATTTAGTGCGCAAGTGGATGGAACAAACCAAGTACTACGAGGAAAAACTTTGACACAGCAACACTTCATCACGCCACCGCCGCTAGATTTAGTGCGCAAGTGGATGGAACAAACCAAGTACGACGAAGACACATGTTTTTATGAATGCTACATAGCAGAGCAATCAGCCCTATGGGGTGCAGACCAGCAACTTTTAAAAGATGCAAAATGGTTGGATCACAATGCTTTAAATGAATCACATCTGAGAATTATTCCAGTGGGCGAGTCTTTAATTGAAGCAATGCGCCCCAGGCCTTTAAGTCTGAAAGTGCAAGCATTAGCAGCTCTTGAGACAGAGCCAGAAGATGCTAAAGAACTAATTGTGTTTGATACAGATCAAGTCAACATTATTCGACGCGCATTGGAGCAACTTAATGACTGACTACCGAGCAACGCCGGAGCAGTGGTTAGAACTAGAGCTCAAGTAATAATTGTTGTAAACTTTGATCAACCGTCCTGGACATGACGTTAAACTGTCTTTTCCATTTACCTACACCACACCACATCATGTATTTCCATCTCCCCTCCAACCTGCAACAAGAACTTTTGGCTTACGATCCAAAGCTCAAGGCTTTGGTCAAAGAGCAAGAACCTAAGAAGACTACGAAGAAAGCTAAGTATCCACTGGGTAATATCCCACATCTCATCCCTGAGAATGTGGTACGTGCTGGCTATCAACAAGATGCGATTGATCGTATCAATGCATCAGGTGTATCTAAGCGTTATCACCGCTTTACCAAGGTAGTTGATATCGCTACACCACAAGCACGTACGATTACCATTGCAGTTCTCTATCACTTCGAGCAATGCTGGTACGCCGCATGGTTACCTGCCAAGGGAGAGGACTATCTCTATGGCTATGCTTTTGCATTCAAGAACACTGCGGCTGCAGCTAAGGTAGTTCCTCGTCACATTTGGAATACTAAAGATCGTTGCACCGAACACAACATTGGACGTGGCTCACAGACCTTTACATACTCACGTACTATAACCAAGGAAGATGTTATTGCTGGTAATGATGCACGCAACTGGCGTGCCATGGGTATTGCTAGTTATTATCAGAAGTCACGTGATATGAATGATGCAATCAATAGCTTTGAGAAAACTTTGATGGAAACATTTCCAACATGGGACGATTGTCGTTCCATGTTTGAGCGCATCCGATGCAAGAGCCTTCTTGATGCACTTGAGTTTCCATCTGCATTAACAAACTGCATTGAAGATCGTTCAGCGTTTAAGTTAACGGTTGATGGCATGGTTAACCTTGCTAATCTATGGATGGCATCGAATAACTATATAGCTACAACCTACGTAACCATACAGAATATTGAACACATTATTACTGCACCTTCTATCAAGAAGCAACTTCAACTTATGCTTGACAAATCTGTAGCTGAATACAATAACCCTGAGAACAATCAGCGTAAGGCAGTCAAGTATGGCTACAAAGAGTTTGAGCAAACGACAAACTCTATCTACTTCATTAATCGTGTATGGCCTGATTGTCCACTCGATCATTACCGTACATACTTTGAAGAACTGCGTGTTGTTAATCTCAATCACCTACGTACCAACGATACTTTGCTTGCTTGGTTGCGTGAGCACATGTCTGTTACATCATTCCTCAATATGATGCGCAAGCATGTTGAGAAATCAAATGAAGAGCATCGCCGGATCTCTTCGCTATCTGATCACGACTTTATTATCCATGCATGGTATGAGATGAATGACACGTTCTCAATGATGATGCGCATCTTTGAGAACGACAAGACTATCGAAGCACCTAAGCGTTGGCGCATGCCTGACTTCCATGACTACGTGCAAGCAGAAGCATGGAAGATAGCTAACAAGAAGGAATCACTGCACCAGGATTTATTCCCTACACCTGTCAAGGTCAGCATGGGTGATAGTGACTGGACATTCCTTCAACCCATTGACACTCATCAGCTAGCGCAATGGGGGCAAGCTGTCCGTAACTGTGTTGGATCTGCGTCCCAGTATGCAGAGGACATCAAGAAACGTAAACACTTCATTGTGCTTTGCATGATTGATGGTAAGCCAACCTTTACCATCCAACTGGATGTATCTATGGGTGTCATGAATGTCAAGCAGATTGCTGGCGTTGGCAACCAGCGATTGGACGAGGATCAGAAGGAGAAGTACTCCAATGCATTCAAGCTGGCCTTGCAATCTCGTGAATCTGAGCTAAGCTCTAAGAGCTGAAGCCACAGCAGGGGCATCCTATCCTCGTAAATGGGATGCCTCTTTACCTATGGAACCCTTTACTAAACACACAGATCAACTCTATGAGCATAGAGACATAACGCCCACGGAAGAACAACTGCTTGCCATGGCATTAGCTAACTTAGGTCAGTACATTCATGACAACTCACCACAGTACATATTGATTGAAGACGATCCTCGTAATGAGGATGACTACGATACATGGGACGTAGGCATGGAACCTATACCAGGTGATCAAACTTGGAAATCAAACGCTATTGATGTTGAATCATCTGAAGTCAATGACTGAGTTTAAACCAATTCTTTCTTGTCCTGGTTATCAAGCTTCTGCTTGTGGTCAAATCAAAGGCAAAAGAGGAAACTTACTTAAGCTTTCATTAGCTAGAAATGGTTATTTAACTTTTAGCATTTCAACTGGAGGCAAAGCAAATGCCAAAAGAATCTATGTGCATCGTGCAGTCGCCGAGGCATGGAAGCTAACAGGTGAAGGTGATTGTATCAATCACATAGATCACAACAAAACAAATAACGCTCTAAACAATTTAGAGCGTTGTACAAGACTTGAAAATGTACGTGCAGCTATTGCTCATTATGGAAAAGCCAATGGTACTAAGTACTCTAAAGAGCATGACGATTTAATTGTTTCTTTGTATAAACAAAATTTATCTTTGCGAGAAATTTCAAGACGGGCAAGCTGCAGCCGTTGTCGTGTAACAATGGTTCTTGGCAGACGTTTGTCGTAAGTCCAAGCAAGGGAGCGTGATGTAATTAGTAGCCATGACGCACTTAAAATGCGTTGGTCTTTGACCGTGCAGGTGCAAGTCCTGTCGCTCCTACCAAACTCAATCATTTATTTAACACCATGCAATTTTTTGCTGCATTTAAATCAATCATTCCTGAGTTCCATGCGTTTTCTGATGAAGATAAACGCTATAACATTGGAGCTACTTGGACAGATGCACAGGGATTAAGAGATCACCACAACCTTGAGATGCGGTACGTCCGTAACTCTGAGAAGCTTGCGCTCCAAGGGGAGCCGCAGCCCGATGGCTCATGGAAGTACGTCGAACCCAATGGTAGCGTCCATGTGATCTCAGCAGAACGAGCACGGCACTTCATGGAGACCACACAAGCCCATGCCACCATGATGTGTGGGATGCTTGAGCGCCTCAAGGATGCTGGTCTCTATGACAAGTTCATTGACACTGACGCAAATCCTGCCTAAGGTACTAGCGGAATGTTCGGCCCCTGCGCAAGCGGGGGTCTTTCTCTATGACACACGACTCCATTGATCTCGACCTTGTCGACAAGACCGTTGCATTGATACCAGATCATTCTTGGACTCAAGTGAGACAAGCAATTGTTACAGCCTTAGTTGATAACATGCCTGGCTCCGTGATCCAACATCTGACTGGTTCTTATGATGACTTTGATCGTGCAGAAGAAATCTTGTACGACTACTACGAACTTCCTGCACTGTCGCATGAACTGATTGCAGATGCATTCAAGATCATGGGCGAAGTCAATTGCCTTGAACTACTTCATTCATTGAACCTTACCGAAGATGAACTGCAGACAATGCAACAGTAGTAACACGCGCGTTACCTGCACTGAACATCTAGGATCTGATGTAACCAAACGCTACTGTCGTTGTCTTGATTGTGGTTGCAAGTACCGTACTGTTGAACGGTATGAAGTTGCTAAACCAATTCCATTGAAAGCCTACAAACCTATTGGTACCAGGAATGGAAACTCTTTCTTGACTGACACTGATGTATTGATGATTCGTCATCTACATCAGAAAGGATTGAGCAATGGTCAGATAGCAATACGCTATGATACTGCTCGCAGTACAATCTCACGTATTGTCAACTACAAAACTTACACCAACATCAAATGACACAGCAACACCCCATCACCCCACCGCCGGAGCTGGTAGAGCAGTGGGCACATTTGCCTGCCGATTGGAATACGGTTGCTTTCCTTATTGCCCAATGGGGCGCAGATGCTGAGCTGGAGGCGTGCTGTGAGTGGCTTAGTGTTCCTTGCCCCAGTTACGGACGTGAACTCCGCAATGCCCGCCGCCCCAAGCCGCCGAGCCTGAAGGAGCAGGCGCTAGAGGCGTTAGCTCACATTCTCAATAACAGCTCTACTCAACTTGGTGCAGACACCATCCGCCGCGCCCTTGAACAACTTCCCGACAACAATTAATTACTACAATGACAACTAAGCGACAGTTTGATTACAAGATTGGTGACCGTGTTGCTGAACGTCCCAAACCTCATGGGATCTACACAAACAACCAACAAACAAGAGAACGTATCTCTCAGTACAGGAGCCAGCGCTATGGTGAAGTGGTTGGCATCAACTACAAAAACAATTCACGTGGTGCTACCCAAAAGTTCTTGCTTGTTCGTTGGGATCATTTACCTAGCCCAACTGAACATGCCACTGCACGCATCTGTCCTGTGTCAGCGCTAGAACGTCTGACCAAAGAAGTCCTTGTACCTGGTGAATAACATGACACAAGAGCATCCGATCACCCCACCGCCGGAGCTGGTGCAGCAGTGGGTAGACACTTACTTTGGCGGCAGAATCTCCCATGTAGACCTCGCTGCCCAAGTTGCCCAATGGGGCGCAGACCAAGAGCTAGAGGCGTGCTGTGAGTGGGTGGATTGGAAGTGGTCGGGAATCAAGAGCAGGGAACTCCGCGCCACACGCCGCCCCAAGTCGCCAAGCTTGAAGGAGCAGGCCATGCGAGTGCTTCTCGAAAGCGGCTACACATTGGACGGACGCATGGAGCTTGAGTCTGAAGACATCGACATCATCCATCGCGCACTGGAGCAACTCAATGACTGAAAATCAAATTCAATTTCTTCGTGGTTGCTCCGCAACAATCCTTGCCTTTGCAGCTACTGGTTTAATTGCTGCAATCTTTTTGTCACCTGATGAACCTAAGAACAACTCTAAGTTTGAAGTCATTGATCAGTACGAAGGTTGTTCAGTAATCCGTTACACTGATCCCACATCTCGCTGGCATTACTTCCTTAAGTGCTCATGAACGTACAACTTGTTTGGGCAACGCCCAATGCAGAAGAGATGATCACGCGCATGGCACGCGTTTCTGCACCAAAGAACCAAGACAACATGGATACCGCACCCAAGTTGTTGCGTTATCTGATTAAACATCAGCACTGGTCACCGTACGAGATGGCCAACATGTGTGTTGAAATCAACACAACACGTGCAATCTCACCACAGATCCTTAGGCATCGTTCCTTCTCGTTCCAGGAATTCAGTCAGCGTTATGCTGATGTCTCTGATGTAGGCAGCATCATACTGCCGCATCTACGTAGTCAAGACTACAAGAACAGACAGAACTCCAACGATGATTTGAAAGAACGTCTCGGTGGTGAGAAACTTGCTCACTACTACAGACGGATGTCTACAATCTTGGAAGACTCCAAGCATTTGTACCAAGAGATGATCAGTGAGGGTATTGCAAAAGAGTCAGCGCGTTTTGTGTTGCCTCTTGCTGCACCAACCCGTTTGTATATGAATGGCACTATCAGGTCTTACATACATTACCTACAACTGAGGACGCATGAATCAACCCAACTCGAACACAGAGAAATTGCAGAAGCAATCAAAAAAATCTTCTGTAAAGAATTGCCAATCATCGGAGAGGCTGTGTTCTCAACAGATCAATGATCTGATTGAGAGGTATAAAGAACCAGAGCAAGCACGCCAGTTTCTTATGGAAGCTGGCATCATTGATGAGAATGGAGACCTCATGCCTCCATATCAAAACACCTCAACGTAATTAACCATTAACTTTTCTATGTCTAAACTTTCACCCGCTGCAAATGCAGTCCTAGATTCCTACATGAATAACTGCGGCTGGCTAGATGGCCCTATGCAGAGGGATTATCAATGCGTTGCTGCTGTTCTGCGGGCTGTTGTACAAGAACTTAAGTATTTTGGTGTCACTGAAAAAAACATTCTCGCTATCGCCGCCGAATACGAGCTTGAAGCCGAGTAGTCACTTTCATTAAAAAGTTGCAGCACTTTGTTTCTTCAGTTCTGTGACGGCATGCTTGGACTCCACATCTTTGCGTGCCAGTTTTTTCCTTTTGTCCACCAGGTAGACGATCAATGCTTTGTTCATTTGATTTGTCCTCCAGTGACGTAAGGAAAGTAGCAGATGTTACGGTAGGTCAGGCAAAGCCATGGACGGTGTGCTAAGTTCCACCATGCCTTGTCTGTCTTAGCCTGCTCCTCTTGGTT
>Ga0315901_10000803_pt1 | contig 45357 bp, 45 predicted proteins | sample LakEriMetagenome_10_FD_203761 | JGI IMG/M metagenome (GOLD analysis project Ga0315901, IMG submission 203761) | Freshwater fungal communities from buoy surface, Lake Erie, Ohio, United States - Buoy 2 MA116 | ecosystem: Environmental > Aquatic > Freshwater > Lake | place: USA: Lake Erie, Ohio...
GCCTGCGGGGTTTCGGTGACCGTCGAGGCTCCGGGATCGGGCGGCAGGGTCTTGGGTGCCTTGCCGGCACAGGCCGAAACCAGCAGGGCGGCAATAATCGCCGAGCCCAGTGAAACATGCCGTTGCTGCATCATGTTCTCCTTGATCCCCTTCATTCCACCTTTTGCGCGGGTTTGTGAACCCACATTGAACTGACGCATAGCTAATTCGGTCCCGCCTGGTCAGGGCCGCAGTGGGCCCCAGGCCGGGTCGGATCCATCAACCGGGGTGGCCAGCCGCCGCTCGTTGCGGCCGGTCAGGTCGACCTGCCACAGCGAGGCCTTGCCGCTGCCGCGCGCCGTGCGGAAGAACTGCACAATGCGTCCGTTCGGGGCCCAGGTCGGAGCCTCGTCCTGCCATGAGTCGGTGAGATAGCGCATGCCCTGGCCTACGGGATCCATCGTCGCGATCCGGAAGTTGCCGGCGATGTGCGTGAAGGCGATCTGATCGCCACGCGGGCTCCATTCCGGCGTGGCAGCCCGCCCGCCGAAAAAGCTGATCCGGCGCTGCCCGGTCCCGTCGGCATTCATCACATAGACCTGCTGACTGCCCGACCGGTCGCTTTCAAACACGATCCGGCTGCCATCGGGCGAGAACGAACCGCCGATGTCGATCCCCGGCGTATCGGTCAGCCGCACGGCGGCACCGCCACCGGCCGGCATCTTGTAGATATCGGTATTGCCCGCGATCGCCATCGAATAGAGCACCCACTTGCCATCAGGCGACCAGCGCGGCGCGAACAGCGGGTTGGGGCTCTGGAGCAGCAGGCGCTGGCTGTTTCGCTCCAGGTCATAGATGTAAATCCGCGGCTGGCCGTTAAAATAGCTAAGATAGAGGATCGACTTGTAATCAGGCGAATAGCGCGGCGTCAGCGCAGTTGCCTGGCCGGTCGTGAGGTAGCGATGGTTGGCCCCGTCTGAGTCCATAATTGCCAGCCGCTTCATCCGGCGGTCTTTCGGTCCGGTCTCTGCGATATAGGCAATGCGGCTGTCGAAGAACGGGTTCTCGCCCGACAGGCGGGCATAGACCATGTCCGAGCACTTGTGCGCTGCCCGGCGCCAGTCACCCGGGGCAACCTGCCAGGCGGCGGTGGCCAGTTGCTGCTTCAGCGCGACGTCATAGAGATAGCAGCCCACCAGCAGCTGATCGCCTTCGCCGGGGCGCACAAAGCCCTGCACTAGCATCTCCGCGCTCCGCCCGGACCAGGTGTCAAAAGCGGGGGTACGGATCTCGTCAAAGGCGGGGCGCGGCAGGGCATCGGGCCCGACCGGCTTGAACAGGCCGTTGTTCTTGAGGTTGGCGGTGATCACCTGCGCCAGGGCATTGCCTAGCGCCGCAGTCGATCCGGCGCTGGTCGCGGTCGGCACGTCGGCATTGGTGGCAAAGGCGGGGATGGCAATGCCAAGATCCTGCCAGTCGCTGTCATCGGAGACCTCACCGGTCAGCCCCTCCTCAGCCGGAACAGCAACAGTCGGCTGCGGCGTTGGGATGGATTGCTGGGCCAGGCCCGGTCCGGCGAGCAGCAGGGCAAGGGCAGAAACAAGGGTACGCTTCATTGCGACAACTTCCTGTCAAAGCGGAACGCGGTCACGCGCTTCCACGCCGGATAGAACTCCTCCGGCAGGTTGAACGGGGCAGCCAGCCGCACGGCGCGGATTGCCTGTTCGGCATGGCGCGCAGCCTGGGCGCGATTGGCGTCGGTAATGCCCTCCTGACGGATCACCCGTGGCGTGCCATTCAGCGAGCCATCAGGATTGAGATCCCAGGTCAGGAACGTGACCAGCAGTTCGGCATCGGCGCCCTGCGGTGCGACCCAGCGCGGTTTGAGCTGGCGGGAGATCGCACCCGACAAGGCCGAGCGCACCGCCGGGCCGATTGCGGCGGCCGGCGGCGGCCCGGCCGGCCCCTTGGCCGTGGCGCCCGGCGTGCCCTTGAGGAAATCGGCCCCGATCCGGCTGCCCGCCGCCGGACCTTTCGGCGCTTCCTTGGGCGGCGGGCCCTTGGTCGCGGGTGCAGCCTTAGCGGGGGACGACTTCGCCAGGGGGGTGGACTTCGGTGGAGGCGGCACCACGGCTTGCCGCACCGGTTCAGGCCGGGGTTCCGGCCGGGCAGCGGGCAAGGGCGGCGGCGGCGCTGGCTCACCCAGTTCGGGTGCTTCATCGGGCGCGGCCTGCGAAGTCGGGTCCGGCGAGGTCGAGGTCAGTCCCACGTCATCGCTCAGCGTCACGGTCATCCGCTCGGGCAGCGGCGGCGGCGGTGCGGCCGGCTGCAGCATGAGTATGGCTACCAGCCCGCCATGGGCGGCCAGCGCAACGAGCAGCGCCAGTCCTTCGTCAGTGCGGAGCGCGCGGGTGGCCATGACGTCAGTCCTGCGATGCCCCGCCTGAACTGCCGGTGACCAGCGAGATCGCATTGAAGCCTGCGCGGTTGAGTTCGCCCATCACGGCGATCACGTCGCCATAGTCGAGCGACTTGTCGGCGCGCAGGGTGACCAGCGGCGGCTTGCCATCGGCGCCGCGCGGCAGAGCGGCGAGCCGGGCGGGCAGGGCGGAAGGAGCCACCTCTTCCTCGCCAATGTAGAGCCGGCCATCGCGGCGCAGGGCGATGTCCACCTGAGACGGGTCAGGGGTTAGCGCATTGGCCCGGCTGTCCGGCAGGTCAACCGGCACACCGGCGGTCAGCAGCGGCGCGGTGACCATAAAGATGATCAGCAGCACCAGCATGACGTCAACCAGCGGCGTCACGTTGATTTCCGACATCGGTGCCCGCGCGCGGCGGCGGCGCCCGGCGGCCTGCGGCAGGCCCATGCCCATTATTGGCCCTCCAGTTCGCGGCTCAGACTGGCGTGAAACCGGTCGGCAAAGCGCTGCAGCCGCGCCTCAAGCTGGTTCACCCGGTGCGCGAAGCGGTTGTAGGCAATCACCGCCGGGATAGCTGCAAACAGACCGATCGCTGTCGCGAACAGTGCTTCGGAGATCCCCGGCGCGACCACGGCGAGCGAGGAGTTCTGCTGGAGCCCGATCTGGAAGAACGAATTCATGATCCCCCAGACTGTGCCGAAAAGGCCAACAAACGGGGCCACCGACCCAACCGTGGCGAGGAAGTTGAGCCGTTCGGCCAGCTTATCCGCTTCCTGGGCTACGGCGCTGTCCATCACGGCGGCCAGCCGCTGGCGGGTGCCGTCGCGATCGATCACCCGGGCGGCGGTTGAACGGCGCCATTCGGCCAGCCCCGCCGCAACGACCCGGGCCGAGGGCAGCTCGCCCGCAGCCTTGCCGCCGCGCTCCGCCTGGTAGGCATCGATATCGTCCGCCTTCCAGAAGTCCCGCTCATAATCGTCGCAGCGCTTGCGGATGCCTCGCATCCGGAACCCGAAGGAGAGGATAATCGCCCAGACCCAGATCGAGGCGATCACCAACCCGGCCATGACCGACTGGACGACGATGTCGGCCGCCAGGAACAACTCGATCGGATCGAGCCGGGTCGGGGCAGCGGCGGCAACCGCAAGCAGAGAAAGGCTGGTCATTGGGATCCTTCTTGAGCCGGTTTGGCCGGCATGATGGTGGCAAAGGCAGCGCGCCAGGCCGCGGGCATGCGGCGCGGGCGACCATCAGGCGCAACAAAGCCGACGCGCAGCCGCGCCTCGGCCAGCAACAGGCCATCCTCGCGCCGCGCAATCTGGTGCATCCGGCACGAAGCGGCACCCAGCTCCTCGCAAGTGGTCTCGATCAGCACGGCATCATCCAGCCGGGCCGGAGCGGCATAGCGGATGGTCAGATCGGCCACGGCAAAGGCGCCTTCGCCCGCTTCGTTCACGGCGCGCTGGTCGATCCCGAGCAACCGCACGAAATCGCTGCGAGCGCGTTCGAACCAGCGCAGGTAATTGGCATGATAGACCACGCCGGACAGGTCGGTATCTTCGAAATAGGCGCGCACCGCGAACCGGTGGAGCGTGCCGTCAATGCGGCCGCTGGGCGGGGCAGGTAATGACGTCATTGCGGACAGACTCTTAGCCGCTGCGCGACTCGCAGGGCAAGCGCCGGATCAGTCGAACCGCGCCAGCATCGGGCCTAATGGTTTGCCCCCAAACAAATGGACATGCAGATGGGGGACTTCCTGGTGCCCATGCTGCCCGATATTGGCGAGCAACCGGTACCCCGGCTCGACCAGTCCGAGTGAACGCGCCACATGGCCCACAGCACGAACGAACCCGGCGATCTCTTCGGCCGATGCCTTGGCCGAAAAGTCATCCCAGCTGACATAGTGACCCTTGGGGATCACCAGCACGTGGGTAGGCGCCTGCGGGTTAATGTCATGGAAGGCCAGCGACCATTCGTCTTCATAGACCGTACGGTTGGGAATCTCGCCGCGCAGAATCTTCGCGAAAACGTTCTGATCGTCATAGGGCAGGCTTGGGTCGATCGGCATCAGTCAGGCCTTCTTGCGGCTTTTTCAGCAATCCCGCTGGTGCCTTCGCGGCGCTCGAGTTCGGCCAGCACCTCGTCAAGCGGCACCCCCTTGGCATCGAGCAGAACCAGCAGGTGGAAGATGGTGTCCGCCGCCTCGCCCACCAGTTCCTCGCGGGTGCCGGTCAGCGCGGCGGTGATGGTTTCGATCGCTTCCTCGCCCAGCTTGCGCGCCATGACGGGAACCCCGCGTGCATGCAGCTTGGCAACCCAGCTCGAAGCGGGATCGGCATTGCGCCGCGCGGCAATGGTGGCGGCCAGCCGGGATAGGGTATCGGATGCGCTCATCGCCTGCCGGAATGCGGCGGCAGAGCGCGCGGGTCAAGCAGTCAGTCGCGCGGCGGGCGCTTGCCGCCGCTGCGGCCGACGATCACGCCAAGCACGCCAAGCGCCAGCAGCGTGGCCGCACTGGGGTCAGGAATGGTAAAGCCTTGCCGCGCGCCCTCGCTGGCCAAGGCCGGGGCATCGGCGCCCAGCATCAGCAAGACGATCAGGACCTGCGGCCAGGCCCTGAGCAAGACGGAAAACCGAGTCATTGCATTGGTTTAGGCAAGCGTCGTGCCATAGCATGCCGAGCCGCAGAATAAGGGTAGTTACGTAGTTAATGCTCGGCTGGCAGCATAACTGATTGTAAACTGATCCGACTCATTAACTGCGGGCCGGAAGTCCGGCGGCGCGCAGCGCCGCGTGGGCTTCAGCAATGGTGTGCTGGCCGAAATGGAAAATCGAGGCCGCCAGGACGGCGCTGGCATGGCCCTTGGTTACCCCTTCGACCAGATGATCAAGCGTACCCACCCCGCCGCTGGCGATCACGGGCACAGACACCGCATCGGCGATTCGGCGGGTCAGCGCGAGATCATAGCCTGCTTTCGTCCCATCGCCGTCCATCGAGGTGACGAGCAGCTCCCCGGCACCCAGCTCGGCCAGTCGGACAGCGTGCGCGATCGCGTCGATGCCGGTCGCCTTGCGTCCACCGTGTGTGAAAATCTCCCAATGATCGCCCTGCCGCCGCGCATCGACCGAGGCGACGACACACTGGCTGCCGAAGCGCTCGGCGATCTCGGACACCACTTCCGGCCGCGCGACGGCCGCGCTGTTGACGGCCACCTTGTCTGCCCCGGCGAGCAGCAGCGCGCGGGCATCTTCGACCGCGCGGACCCCGCCGCCGACAGTGAGCGGCATGAAGCAGACCTCCGCTGTGCGCCGCACCACATCGAGCAGTGTCCCGCGCCCTTCATGGCTGGCGGAAATATCGAGAAAGCACAGTTCGTCGGCCCCGGCCGCATCATAGGCACGGGCCTGTTCGACCGGATCGCCGGCATCGCGCAGGTCGACGAAGTTGACGCCCTTGACCACCCGGCCATCGGCAACATCGAGACAGGGAATGACACGGATGCGGACGGTCATGGCTCAGCCCCGGTTGGCCATGGCGATCGCGGCGGCAAGATCGAGCCGGCCTTCGTACAGCGCCCGCCCGGTGATGACCCCCTCGATCCCGTCAACAGCGTGGAGCGATAGGACGTGAATGTCATCCAGGCCCTTTACGCCGCCGCTGGCGATGACCGGAATATCGACCTGCCGGGCCAGTTCGACGGTTGCGTCGATATTGACCCCCTTGAGCAGGCCATCGCGCCCGATATCGGTGAACAGCAGGCTGGCAACGCCGGCATCCTCGAACCGGCGGGCCAGATCGACGACAGGAACGTCGGAGACCTCGGCCCAGCCCTCGGTCGCGACCATGCCGTCGCGGGCATCAACCGCGACGACGATCCCGCCGGGAAACTCGCGCGCCATGTCCTTCACGAACTCCGGGTCCTTTAGCGCGGCCGAGCCCATGACCACGCGGCTGACGCCCAGATCGAACCAGCCCTCTACTGCCTCGCGCGTGCGGATCCCGCCGCCGAGCTGAACATGGCCGTCGAATGCATCGAGAATGCTTTCCACCGCCGCGCGGTTCTCGGTCCGACCGGCAAAGCTGCCGTCGAGATCGACCACATGCAGGAACTGCGATCCGGCAGCGGCAAAGATCTGCGCCTGGGCCGCAGGGTTGTCGCCATAGACTGTCGCCCGGTCCATATCGCCTTCGGACAAGCGGACAACCTGGCCGGCCTTGAGGTCAATGGCGGGAAAAACAATCATGGCTTCCAGTCCAGGAACGCGCGGAGCAGGGCCAGACCATAGGCCTGGCTCTTTTCAGGGTGGAACTGCACGCCCATGATCGTATCGCGACCAACTGCAGCCGCGAGCCCGCCGCCGTGATCGGTCATGGCCAGGGCATGGCGCCCATTATCGGGTACGAAGTGATAGGAGTGCAGGAAATAGGCCTCACCATTGTCGAGCAGCGGTGCGTGCGGGCGCACGATCACATCATTCCAGCCCATGTGCGGCACCTTGATCGCCGGATCGGTCCGCTCGATCAGCCGCACTTCACCGCCGATCCAGTCAAGCCCCAGGGTCACCCCGTGCTCGACCCCGCGTGAGGCCAGCAATTGCATGCCGACGCAAATTCCGAGAAACGGTGCCGCGCCGATCTGCACCCGCTCGGTCATCGCCTCGACAAGGTGGGGAATGGCGCGCAGCCCTTCCGCGCAGGCCTTAAAGCTGCCGACGCCAGGCAACACGATTCGGTCCGCCGCACGCACAACATCGGGATCGGCAGTAACCTTAACGCTCTCGGCCCCGGCGGCCTTGAGGGCATTTGCCACCGAGTGAAGATTGCCCGCGCCGTAATCGATCAGCGCGAGGACCTCAGCCACCGAGCTGGCCCTTCGTCGATGGGATCGCCCCACCCTTGCGCGGGTCAAGCTCCACCGCCTGGCGCATCGCCCGGGCGAAACCCTTGTAGATGCCTTCGCAAATGTGGTGGTTGTTGGTGCCGTAAAGCAGCTCGATGTGAAGCGTGATGCCCACCGCCTGGGCGATCGACTGGAACCAGTGCTCGAACAGCTCGGTATCCATCTCGCCAAGTCGCTCCTGGGTGAACTTGGCGTTCCACACCAGCCAGGGCCGGCCTGAAATGTCCAGCGCCACGCGGGCCAGGGCCTCGTCCATCGGGCTGTAGGCCGTGCCGTAACGGCCGATCCCGGCCTTGTCGCCCAGTGCACTCGCGATTGCCTGGCCCAGCGCAATCGCGCTGTCCTCGGTGGTGTGGTGCTGATCGACGTGGAGATCGCCCTTCACATGGCAGGTGATGTCGATCAGCGAATGGCGGCTGAACTGCTCGATCATGTGATCGAGGAACCCAATCCCCGTGGAGACGTCATAGGCCCCCGTCCCGTCGAGGTTCACTTCGACGAGAATGTCGGTTTCGTGAGTCTTGCGGGCGATCCGTCCGGTGCGCATGGCGCTGGCCTATAGGCCCGATAGCGCGCCACGCAAGCGCTTTGCCCTTGACCAGCGGCGCGGGCAAAGCCACTTGAAGCCCATGAGCGACACTGCCCCCGATAGCCTGATCCCTTATGACGAGATCGTGCAGGAGGCACTGCGGGCCGTGGTCGGCCGGGTGCTGGGCCAGATCGTGGCCAGTGGCGGGACGCTGCCGGGCGACCACCATTTCTACATCACCTTCAAGACCGGCGCTCCCGGCGTCTCAATCCCGCCACACCTCAAGGAGCGGTTCCCGGATGAGATGACGATCGTGCTCCAGAACAAGTTCTGGGACCTGGGCGTCGATGAGCGCGGGTTTACTGTTGGCCTCTCGTTCAACCAGATTCCGACCAAGCTCGATGTGCCGTTTTCCGCGATCACGGCCTTTGTCGATCCGGCGGTCGATTTCGGGCTGCAGTTCCAGGCCCAGGGGCCGGATGACGAGCCCGAGCCGCACGACGATGCCGAGAATGACGGGCCGGGTCCTGCCGGGGGCGGTGAACCGGGTTCGAACGTCGTCTCGGTCGACTTCGGACGCAAGAAATGAGCTCGGTGAACCACCTGCTCGGCCGGTTGCTGCGGCAGGGGGGAAGTCGCCTGATCAACACAGTGATCGATAAGACCCTGCCCGATGCACCGGCCAGTGGCGAGGGTAAGCGCAATATCCTGAGCGGGCTGGTCGGACTGGTCGCGATGCGCGCCGCCACCCAGTCCGTGCCCGGGGCGATCATCGTCACCTCCGGGCTGGTCGCCAAGAAGCTTTATGATCGGCGAAAGGCCTTAAAGGCGGCCGAGCGGCCAACCGGGCAAAAAGACCCGCCGAAGGCTTGATCACCGCCCCGCCATGCGCGAATGGAGCGCATGGCATCATCTGACACCCTCCAGCGCCGCGGGCTGATGTTCATCCTGTCCTCGCCCTCGGGCGCAGGGAAGACCACGATCAGCCGGATGCTGCTCGATCGCGACAGGGAAATTGCACTTTCGGTTTCCGCCACCACCCGGCCGATGCGCCCGGGCGAGGTCGACGGGGTCCATTACCACTTCGTTGACCAGGCCGATTTCGACCGGATGGTCGAGGCCGACGAGTTTTACGAATGGGCCACGGTGTTCGGCCATTCCTATGGCACGCCCAAGGCCCAGATCCGCGCCGGGCTCAAGGAAGGGCGCGATTACCTGTTCGATATCGATTGGCAGGGAACTCAGCAGCTCTACCAGAAGGACCAGCAGGACGTGGTCCGGGTCTTCATCCTGCCGCCCTCCATCGACGAGCTGCGCCGCCGCCTGACTGGTCGGGGCACCGACAGCGCCGAAGTGATCACTGCCAGGATGGAGCGCGCCCGGGCCGAAATCAGCCACTGGGACGGCTATGACTATGTCGTGATCAACGACGATGTCGAAGCCTGCTACACCCAGGTCTGCGAAATCCTCCACGCCGAACGAATGAAGCGCGCCCGCCAGACCGGGCTGATTGGCTTCGTGCGGGGACTGATGAAGGACTGATCCCGACCGCTCGGGACGGGCTCAGTGCCCGCCCGAAGGATCGTTGAATACTTCCGGCACCCAGCCGTTGACGATGCCGCCGTCGATCGGGATCGTCGTGCCGACCACGTAGTCACCCGCACGGCTGGCGAGGTAGATCGCGCCAGCCGCCATGTCCTCGGCCACGCCGACCCGCTTGTAAGGGATGCCCTTGGCGCTGCCTTCGGGGTTCTTCGCCGCGGCCTTGTTCATCTCGCTCGGGAAGGCGCCGGGGGCGATCCCGGTGCAGACGATGTTGTCCTTGATCAGCCGCGCGGCGAGGCGCTTGGTCAGGTGGACCACTGCCGCCTTCGATGCCTGATAGGAATAGGTTTCCCAGGGGTTGGGGCGCAACCCGTCGATCGAGGCGATGTTGATCACCTTGGCCGGAGCCTGGAAAGTGCCGGCGGCCTTGAGCAGGCCGTGGAGCTGCTGGGTCAGGAAGAACAGGCTCTTGACGTTGAGGTCCATGACCTTGTCCCAGCCGGCTTCGGGGAACTGGTCGAATTCCGCGCCCCAGGCCGCCCCGGCATTGTTGACCAGGATGTCGAGCTTGCTCTCGCGGGCCGAAATATCGGCCACCACGCGCTTCAGGTCTTCCATCTGGCTGAGGTCGCCCGGAATGCCGATCACCTTACCAGGATACTGCGCCTCGAACTCGGCGATGGTCTCGGCGATCTGTTCGCGCTTGCGGGCGGTGATGTAGACCCGCGCGCAACCGGCGGCGAGGTAGCCTTCGAGGATCATCTTGCCAATCCCGCGGCTACCGCCGGTGATCAGGGCAACCTTGCCTTCAAGGCTGAACAGTTTCGAGAAATCCATCGCTCAATCCTTTCTTCACCCCGGACCTGATCCGGGGTCCCGCTTTTTCGCCCGCCGCAGGAAGGAAGCGGGACCCCGGGTCAAGCCCGGGGTGACGGTCCAGGTTCAGTATCCGCTCAGCTGCGCCACGCGCTCAGCATGATAGTACATGTCGCCCATGAATTCCGCGAGGGCGCGGTCGCGCTTCATGTAGAGGCCGATGTCGTATTCATCGGTCATGCCGATCCCGCCGTGCATCTGCACCCCTTCCTTGACCGCCAGGCCCGCGACCTTGCCGACCTTGGCCTTGGCGACCGAAACCATCAGGTCGGCATATTGCGAAGGCTCGCCGCCAGCACTGGCATCGAGCAGCTGCTGTGCCTTGATCACGCTGGCGCGGGCAATCTCAAGCTCCGAATAGAGGTGCGCGGCGCGGTGCTGGAGCGCCTGGAATTCGCCGATCAGCTGGCCGAACTGCTTGCGCTGCTTGAGGTAAGTGGTGGTCATGTCGAAGGCCCCGCCAGCCACGCCGACGCTTTCCGCCGCCGCGCCGATCCGCCCGGCATTGAGCACACGGTTGAGTAGCGCACGCCCGGCATCGACTTCGCCGATCACGGCATCGGCATCGACCTGAACCCCGTCCAGCTTCACATGGGTTGCCATCGAGCTGTCAACCAGCCGGACCGCGTCCTGACTGAGACCAGCCGCATCCTTGGGCACGGCGAACAGTGTGATCCCGTCGGCATCATCGTCCGCACCGGCAGTGCGGGCGGCAACCACCAGCATGTCGGCGCTGCCACCATGGACCACGAAAGCCTTGCTGCCGGTGATGCGGAAGCCGTTGCCGGCGCGCTCGGCGCGGGTGGCGATCCGCTCGGGGCGATGCTTTGGCCCTTCATCGATGGCGACGGCAAACACGCTGTCGCCGGCAAGCAAGCCGGGCAGGTAGCGCCCGCGCAATTCATCATTGCCGGCCCCGATCGCCGTCGCGGCCATGACCGAGCTGGTCAGGAACGGCGAGGGCGTGAGGTTGCGGCCAATCTCTTCCAGCACGATGCCAGCTTCGACATGGCCCATGCCGAGGCCGCCATCGGCTTCGGCCACCAGGATCCCGGTGAAGCCCAGCTCGGCGAACTGTTTCCACAGGGCATGGCCGAACCCGTCCTTGCAGCCCTTGTCGCGCCAATGGCGCAGCTGCTTGGCGATGGTGCCTTCCTCGCCCATGAACTGGCGCGCGGTGTCGGCCAGCATGGTCTGGTCTTCGGTATGATACAGCGCCATCTGAGTACTCCTTCAAACTTTCCCGTCACCCCCGGACTTGATCCGAGGTCCCACTGTTTGGTGACCCGCCGCAGGAAAAAGCGGGACCCCGGGTCAAGCCCGGGGTGACGACGAATCGGCGAACCTAAGCTCCGGGCAGATCCAGAATGCGCTTCGAGATCACGTTGAGCATGACTTCGCTCGTGCCGCCTTCGATAGAATTGGCCTTGGTCCGCAGCCAGGTGCGCGCCTTGGAACCGCCGTTCGAACCCTCGCTGTCCCATTCCAGCGCTGCCGAACCGCCAGCTGCCATCAGCAGTTCGTGACGACGCTTGTTCAGCTCGGTCCCGGCGTACTTCATCATGTTGGGCTGCGCCGGGTGCGCCTTGCCGACCTTGATCTCGTCAAGGAACTTCTCGCCCATGGCGAGATAGGCCAGGGCATCGACATCGAACATGGCGAGCTCGGCGCGCAGCAGCGGGTCTTCCAGGCCATTGCGCTTGGCGACGGCACCGATGGTGTTGAGCCGGTCACCCCCGCCCGCGCCCGAGATCATCTCGCGCTCGTGGCCCAGCAGGTACTTGGCCACGTCCCAGCCGCGGTTCAATTCGCCCACGATCTGGTGCTTAGGGACCTTCACATTGTCGAAGAAGGTTTCGCAGAATGGCGAGTTGCCGCTGATCAGCAGGATCGGCTTGGTCGAAACGCCAGAGCTTTCCATGTCAAACAGGAGGAAGGAAATGCCCTGGTACTTGTTGGTCTTGTCCGTGCGGACGAGACAGAAGATCCAGTCAGCCTTGTCAGCATAAGAGGTCCAGATCTTCTGGCCGTTGACCACCCAGTGATCGCCCTTGTCCTCGCCATAGGTCTGCAGCGAGACAAGGTCGGAACCCGAACCCGGTTCGGAATAGCCCTGGCACCAGCGGATTTCGCCGCGGGCGATCTGGTTCAGGTAGTGAACCTTCTGCTCCTCGGTGCCGAACTTGAGCAGCGCCGGGCCCAGCATCCAGATGCCGAACGACGAGAGCGGCGGACGGGCATTGATCCGCTGCATTTCCTGCCGCCAGATCTTGGCTTCAGCCGGGCTCATTCCGGCCCCGCCATAGGCCTTGGGCCAGTCAGGCACGGTATAGCCCTTGGCGGCGCAACGCTCCATCCAGAGCTTCTGCGCCTCGCTCTTGAACTTGAACTTGCGCCCCCCCCAACAGACGTCGTCATCGCTGCGGGCGGGCTGGCGCATTTCGGCGGGGCAGTTTTCTTCCAGCCAGGCGCGGATTTCGGCACGGAAGGTTTCAAGGTCGGACATGGTCACAAACTCCTCTCTTAATCGAAAGGTTAAGGCGACTCGACGCCGCCGCGCAAGGGCGGATTTCTGCCGACTGCACGGTTCGGCCTTGCCGTAACGTCAACCGCTTTGACGTTGACCGCGCCCCTTGCGGGCCTAAGCTGGTGGCAAAACAGGGCCAACGGCCGGAACAGCGGGATGTGAGGATATGCGCTTTCAAGGAAAGGTTGCCGTGATTACCGGCGCGGCATCGGGGATCGGGCGGGATGCGGCCAAGCTGTTCGCAGCCGAAGGGGCCAAGGTCTATGCCGCCGATCTCGACCTGGCCGGGGTCGAGGCGCTGGCTGCAGAAGCAGCGGGAATGGTGCCGGTGGCCTGCGATGTTTGCGACGTCGCCCAGATCAAGGCGTTGATGGACCGGGCTGGTAGTGAGAACGGCGGGATCGATGTCCTGTTCAACAATGCCGCGGCTGGCGGCGCACCCGGGCGGATCGACGAGGTTGACGCTGAAGGGTGGGACTGGACCATGCACCTGGTGCTGCGTTCGGTCGCGATGGGGATCCATTACGCCGTCCCGCACATGAAGCACCGCAAGGGCGCGGCGATCGTCAACACCAGCTCAGTCGCGGCCTGCGGTCCGGGTTACTCGCCGACGGCCTATGCCGTCGCCAAGGCCGGCGTGTTGCACCTGACGAAGTGCGCCGCGACGGACCTGGCCCAGTACGGCATCCGGGTGAACGCGGTGCAGCCCGGCTTCATCAACACCAACATATTCGCCGCCAGCCTCGACATGACCGGTGAGGACAAGCTGACGGTCAACGCCATGATCGCCCAGATGTCGAGCCATGCCCAGCCAGTCGCCCGCGGCGGCCAGCCGCGCGATATTGCCGAGGCCGTGGCCTTCCTGGCCAGCGAAGCCGCCAGCTTCGTGACCGGCTCATCGTTGATCGTCGATGGCGGCATCACCCTGGGCCCGCGTCACTCGTGGGATCCGGAGGCGCCGGGCCTGTTCGACACGATCCGCGCTTTCGTCGATAGCCGCAAGGCCGCGGAAGCAGAGCAATGACCCCGATCGAGGGGCGCATCCCAACCCGGCTGGCCTTTTTCCACGGCCTTGGCTCAATTGCCTACGGGGTGAAGGACAACGGCTTCCTTACCTTCCTGATGCTCTACTACAATCAGGTGCTGGGGATGGATGCGCGCCTCGTCAGCCTGGCGCTGATGCTGGCGCTGGTGATCGACGGGATCATTGATCCGATCATCGGCTATCTCTCGGACCGGACCTACACCCGCTGGGGCAGGCGCCTACCCTGGCTCTACATCGCCGCCATTCCGCTGGGCTGCGCCTGGTACCTGCTCTGGGTTGGGAGCGAGGCACCCGGGTTCTGGGAGCTGGTCGGCCTGGCCGTGGTGATCCGCCTGCTGGTTTCAGCTTGCGAGGTGCCTTCGGTTGCGCTGGTCCCAGAACTGACCCGCGATTACGACGAGCGCACTCGGCTGATGCGGTTCCGCTACCTGTTCGGCTGGGGTGGAGGCCTGTTCGTGATGATGCTGGCCTATAATGTGTTTCTAGCCGACGGATTGCTCAATGCTGAAGGCTACCAGGCCTATGGGCTCACTGGGGCGGTGATGATCACCTTTGCTGTGCTGATCTCCGCTCTGGCCCAGCACAAGGTCGCCTCGGGCTATCCGGCCCGGCCGCAATCGCGCTTCAGCCTCAGCACGGCCTTTGCCGAATTGCGCGAAAGCTTCTCGCACAAGGCCTTCCTGATCCTGCTGCTGGGCGGTGGCCTGGCCTATACCAGTCAGGGAATCACTTTTACGATCAGCAATTACCTCTACCTGTTCATCTGGGAATTCTCGGCCACGGACCTGCAATTCTACCCGTGGATCCTGTTCCTCAGCGTGATCGCCACCTTCCTGCTGCTGCCCAAGTTTCACGCCCGCTGGGGCAAGCGGGACACGGCGGTGATCACGGCCGTGGTTGGCGCGACTTTCTGGGTCACGCCGTTCCTGCTGCGCGCCGCCGGCCTGTGGTTCGAGGTGGGCTCGGCGGTTTCAACATGGTTGCTGTTCGGGCTGTTCTTCTGCTCCAACGTGTTCAGCGTCTCGGCCATGATCTCGGCCAGTTCGATGGTGGCCGACGTTGTTGAAGCCTCCGAGGAGCAGACCGGCCGGCGCAGCGAGGGCGCATTCTTTGCTGGCAACATGTTCATGGCCAAGTGCGCCACGGGCCTTGGCATCTTCGTTACCGGGCTCATGCTCAGCTTTGCCGGCCTGCCAGAGAAAGCCAAGCCCGGACAGGTGCCAGTGGACGTGATCGACACCCTGTCGCTGACCTATGCGATCACAGTGGGGCTGTTCGCCATCGGCATTTCGCTGGTGCTGCGCCAGTTCCCGATCACCCGCGCCGATCACGAGGCGCGGCTGGCGGCGCTCGCCGCTTCGCGCACCAACCCGGATGCGGAGGGCATGCATCCGTGAAAGCTTAATCGATCGCTTAAAACACCCCTTGGCGCAGCCACCGGGCTCTGCCACAGATAACCCAAACCAGACTCGACCCGATTGCAGGAAAGGATTGCTCCATGGATTTCGACCCCACCGAACGGCAGGTCTACTGGCGGGACCGCGTGCGCCAGTTCATCGAAAACCACGTCCGTCCCCGCAATGACGTCTACAAGGCTCAGGACCGCGAAGGCGAGCGCTGGAAAGTGATCCAGGTCGTCGAAGAGGAGAAGGCCCGGGCCAAGGCCCAGGGCATCTGGAACCTGTTCATGCCGCCGCAGTCAGGCCGGACCCATGTCGATGACACGTTTGAATTCGATGGCCCGGGCCTGACCAACCTTGAATATGCGCTCTGCGCCGAGGAAATGGGCCGCGTCGGCTGGGCCAGCGAAGTGTTCAACTGCTCTGCGCCGGACACCGGCAACATGGAAGTGCTGCACCGCTATGGCACCCGCGAGCAGAAGGAAAAGTGGCTGAACCCGCTCATGAACGGCGAAATCCGTTCGGCCTTCCTGATGACCGAGCCCGCCGTGGCCTCATCGGACGCGACCAACATCGAATGCTCGATCCGCCGCGAAGGGGATGAATATGTCCTCAATGGCACCAAGTGGTGGTCCTCGGGCGCCGGCGATCCGCGCTGCAAGATCGCGATCGTTATGGGCAAGACTGACTTTGAGGCGAAGAAGCACCAGCAGCAGTCAATGGTGCTGATGGAACTCGATGCCCCTGGCGTGGAGATCATCCGCCACCTGCCGGTCTTTGGATATGACGATGCGCCGCATGGCCACATGGAAATCAAGCTCAACAACGTCCGCATCCCGGCCAGCAACATGCTGCTGGGCGAAGGGCGCGGGTTCGAGATTGCCCAGGGCCGCCTCGGGCCGGGCCGGATCCATCACTGCATGCGCACCATCGGCGTGGCTGAGGAAGCACTGAGGAAGATGGTTCAACGGCTCCAGTCGCGCGTAGCCTTCGGTAAGTCGATCAGCACCCATTCGATCTGGGAACAGCGCATCGCCGAAGCCCGGATCGAGATCGAATGCTCGCGCCTGCTGTGTCTCAAGGCCGCCGACATGATGGACAAGGTCGGCAACAAGGCGGCCCAGGCCGAGATCGCGATGATCAAGGTCAAGGCCCCCAATATGGCGCTGAAGATCATCGACGATGCGATTCAGGCCCATGGCGGCGGCGGCGTTTCGGAGGACTTCGGTCTGGCCAAGATGTACGCCGGCCAACGCACCCTGCGCATTGCCGATGGTCCGGATGAGGTCCACAACCGCTCGATCGCGCGTCTGGAAATGGGCAAGTATGCCCCCCAGGGCGACAGCGGCCCGACCTCGGGCGATCTCGGGGTCGCCCGCTGAATGACGTGAAGCGGTCCTTCTTCTCCCCTCCCGCCTGCGGGAGGGGCCGGAGGAGGGCCTGTTACCGGAGAGCCAAGCGCAGGCCCTCCCCTGGCGCCTCCCCCAGGCGGGAGGGTGATTTACGGAGAATGACATGAAAGCCGCAGTCCTCGTTGCACCGAACCAGCCGCTGGAGATCGAACAGCTCCAGATCAGCAAGCCCGGCCCGCACGAGGTGCTGATCCGCACCGCGGCCTGCGGCCTGTGCCATTCCGATCTGCACTTCATCGAGGGGACCTATCCCCACGCGCTCCCCGCTGTGCCCGGCCATGAAGCTGCCGGGATCGTCGAGGCGGTGGGCAGCGAAGTGCGCACGGTGAAGGTCGGCGATGCGGTGGTGACCTGCCTGTCGGCCTTTTGCGGGCACTGCGAATTCTGCGTGACCGGCCGCATGGCGCTGTGCCTCGGCGCGGATACCCGCCGCGCCCCTGGCAGCGAACCGCGCCTGTCACGGCCCGATGGCAGCCCGGTGGCGCAGATGCTCAATCTCTCGGCCTTTGCCGAAATGATGCTGATCCACGAGCATGCCTGCACCCGGATCGATCCGGAAATGCCGCTCGACCGCGCTTCGGTGATCGGCTGCGCAGTGACCACCGGGGCCGGTACGATTTTCAACGCCTGCAAGGTCACCCCGGGTGAAACCGTCGCCGTGGTCGGCTGCGGCGGGGTCGGCCTGGCGGCCGTCAACGCCGCCAAGATCGCCGGGGCGGGCAAGATCATCGCTGCCGATCCGATGCCGGAAAAACGCGAACTGGCGATGAAGCTGGGCGCGACCCACACCGTCGATGCCCTGGCCGACGATGCCGCCGCGCAAATTCTTGAACTGACCAAGGGCGGGGTCGATCACGCGATCGAAGCTGTCGGCCGTCCGGCTTCGGGCGAACTCGCGGTCAAGTCGCTGCGCCGAGGCGGCACGGCCACGATCCTGGGCATGATGCCGCTCAACCATTCGGTCGGCCTCGGCGCCATGGACCTGCTGTCGGGCAAGAAGCTGCAGGGCGCGATCATGGGGATGAACCACTTCCCGGTCGATATGCCACGCCTGGTTGATTTCTACATGCGTGGGCTGCTCGATCTCGACACGATCATTGCCGAGCGCATCCCGCTTTCGCAAATCAACGAAGGCTTCGAGAAGATGAAGGGTGGCCATTCCGCCCGCTCGGTGATCGTCTTCGACCAGTAAGGGCCACAGTATGACCGAAGCGATCAATGCGGATGAAGCCTTTGTCGGCACGGTCGAACCCGAGGGTGCCGACCGGCTTGACGAAGGTAAGTTGACCGAGTGGATGCAGGCCAACGTGGCGGGCTTCAAGGGGCCGCTGCATCTGACCAAATTCAAAGGCGGGCAAAGCAACCCAACCTACAAGATCGAGGCGGGAAGCGGCAATTACGTGCTGCGCCGCAAGCCGTTCGGCCCGCTGCTGCCGAGCGCGCATGCGGTCGACCGCGAATACAAGGTGCAGAATGCGCTGAACCGGGCCGGCTTTCCGGCCGCGCGCCAGTTCGGGCTGTGCACCGACGATTCTGTGGTTGGTTCATGGTTCTACATCATGGACATGGTAGACGGGAAAACGATCTGGGACGGGGCCATGCCCGGCGCCGCTCCGGAATACCGCCGCCAGACCTACTTTGCGATGATCGACACCCTGGCCGCGCTCCATCAGGTTGATGTCGAAGCGGTTGGCCTGTCCGATTACGGCAAGCCGGGCAATTATTTCGGCCGTCAGGTCGATCGCTGGACCAAGCAGTACAAGCTCTCCGAAACCGAGCACATGCCCGATATGGAGCGGCTGATCGAATGGCTGCCGCAGTCGCTGCCCGAACAGACCCGCACCAGCGTGGTTCACGGCGATTACCGGATCGACAACATGATCTGGGCGAAAGACCGGCCGGAAGTGCTGGCCGTGCTCGACTGGGAGCTTTCAACCTTGGGCGATCCGCTGGGCGATTTCTCCTACGTCTGCATGGCCTGGGTGACCGACAATGGCGGCCGTTCCGGCGTGCAGGATCTTGATCGCAAGGCGCTGGGTATCCCCGAACTGGAGGAAGTGGTTGAGCGCTATTGCGCCGCCACCGGGCGGGACAACCTACCCGACATGAACTGGCTGTTCGCTTACAACTTCTTCCGCCTGGCCGGCATTCTGCAGGGCATCAAGAAGCGGGTGATCGATGGCACGGCCAGCTCGGCCCATGCCAAGGCCCAGTCCGAACGGGTCCAGCCGCTGGTCGATCGCGCTTTCGGATTTGCCAAGAAGGCGGGGATGTAGCCTAGCCCTTCACCGCTCCGACCTCGGCCAACGCGGTGAATTCGGCCTCGTCCATGTCCAGCCACTCGGCCAGCAGCTCGCGGCTGTGCTCGCCTACGCGCGGCGGGCGTCGATCAAACTGTGCCGGCGTACGCGATAGCTTGCCCGGATAAGCGACTGAGGGAATCTCCACCCCGTCCTCGCGAACAAAGCGGTGGACCGTGCCGCGCGCCGCAACGAAAGGATCGGCGAAGACATCCTCCAGCGTGTTGACCGGCCCGACCGGAACACCGGCCGCCTCCAGCCGTTCGATCAGCGTGTCGCGGGTCTCGTGCTGGACCAGCCCTGCCACGATCGCCTCGATCGTGTCGCGGTTGATCAGCCGGTCGCGGGCAAGGGCAAAGCGAGGATCGCTGCCCAGCTCGGGCACTCCCATTTCCGTGCAGAAGGCTCGAAACTGCAGGTCGTTGCCGACCGCGATGATCAAAACCCCGTCGGCCACCTTGAAGGTCGTGTAAGGCACGACGGTCGGATGGCGGTTACCCAGCCGTCCAGGCGCCACACCGCTGACCAGATAGCTTGAGCCCTGGTTGGCCATCATCGCGATCTGCGTATCAAGAAGTGAGATATCGATTTGCTGCCCTTCGCCGGTCCGTTCGGCGTGGCGCAGCGCGGCCAGGATCGAGATTGCCGCAAAGTTGCCGGTCGAGAGATCAGCCATGGCAACACCGGCCCGCAGCGGGCCACCGTCCGCCTCACCCGTGACAGACATGAACCCGCCCATGCCCTGCGCCACGAAATCGTAACCGCCGCGCTGGGTATAGGGTCCGTTCTGGCCAAATCCGGTGATCGAGCAATAGACGATCCGCGGATTGATCGCGGCAATCGTGGCATAGTCGAGCCCGTACTTGGCCAGGCCGCCAACCTTGAAATTCTCAACCAGAATGTCCGCTGCGGCCGCCAGCCGCCGGATCAGCGTGGCCCCTTCAGGCTTGGCCAGATCGATTGCGGCAGAGCGCTTATTGCGGTTCGCGCAAAGGTAATAGGCGCTTTCCTGGCTGTCGTCAGTCCCATCAGGCAGCTTGAGGAACGGCGGGCCCCAGGCGCGCGTATCGTCCCCGCGGCCAGGGTGTTCGACCTTGAGCACTTCGGCGCCAAGGTCGGCAAGGATCTGGGTGCACCAGGGGCCGGCCAGCACGCGCGAGAGGTCGAGCACCTTGACGCCCTCAAGCGCGCGCGGAGGAAGCATTGCTGTCATACCTGCAGCCATGCCGGGCCGCCCGGCTTCTGTCTAGAACTGGCGCGTCCAGCTCACTGCAACGCCCTGGTCGTCGGGCATGCTGGCATAGTGGCCGGGGTCCTTGCGCCAGTACAGGCTGGCCGTGGCCGAGCCCCGCAAGAGCCGCCCGCGCCAGGCCAGTTCGGCATCGAGTTCCCGTCCCTTGGGGGCAAGCGAGAGCAGGCGCTGGCCATAGACCGGGGCAAGCGTGGCATAGGAGTAATCAACCGGCAGGTTAAGCATCAGCCCGCCGTTCTCCACCCGCAGCGGCTGCGAGAGGCGCAAGGCCAGGCTGTCATCCGCGGCGAACAGACCCATGCGTTGGGCGTCGATCGCCCAGGCCGAAGTGACCATGCGCGAACCGCCGCCCGCAAGACCGCTGCCACGCGCATAGGTCAGACCCGTACGCCAGGCCGCCCCCAGCCGCCATTGCGGGGCCAGCTGCCATCCGGCGCTGGCATCAACAAACAGACTGTCAGCGCCAGTCGCGCCGAAGACCTGATGGAAGCGCGCTCCGAGCACGGACTGCCGCTCGATCAGCCAGCTCGCACCCAGCGCTGCATCGACTTCGCCAAACCGGCGATCAAGCGCCAGCCCCAGTCGGCTGACCGGAACGCCAGGCATTCGGCTCGTTGGCGTGTCGACGAGGGAATAGCGCGATGGAGCCTGAGCCGCCGCGCGCTCGGTACTGATCGTCAGACCCCAGGGGCCAAGGGCATGACGATAGGCAAAGCTGGCCTGTCCGGTGGCCCCGAAGCCAAGATCATCAAGCGGCGAACGGGCGATCAGGAAGGCCGGCTGCTGCCGTCCCTGCAACTGCGCCACCAGGCCGTCTGCACCCTGTTCGAAGGCAAAGCCGATCTGCCGGCCCGGCGCGATCTGCATGACCGCGCGCGCAGCGAGGACGCGGGCCTGTTCAGCCTGTTCGCGGGTCAGGCGCAGCTGGCCAGTCCAGGGCAATCTGGCAATCCGGCCGCTGGCATCGACCGAAAAGGCCAGCGCCAACCGCCCACCACCGAGCGACAGGTTGCGGGTGCTGGCTTCAAGCGCCGGGGCGAGCCGCGGCTGGACCTGCGCGCCGTGCAGGCCCGCAGCCAAGTTCATCCCATAGGCACGCTGATAGCTGTCAAGCACGACTGCCTCGATCGCCTGGGCACCGCCGGCATCGCCCATCGGTCCAGACGTTACCCCGGTGGAATCGCCCGCCGGAATGGCAATGGCGGTCCCGGCGAGGCTGGTGGTCCCCTGCGGCCGGAATGCTTCGGCCAGATCGAGCAGGCCGCGGCCATAGGTGGAGTCAGTTCCGGTCGCGCCGGCATCGCGGGCCGTGCGCAGCAGCAGGTCCACCACCTGGGTTGCCGTCAGGTTGGGGAAGGCCTGAAACAGCAGGGCAGCAGCCCCAGCCACTTGCGGAGCGGCGAAACTGGTGCCCGAAAAGACAAACTGAAACCGGCTGCCGTCCGGTTCGGTGGTGATCTTGAGTACGCCGTTCTCGTAAACGCAGCAGACCCGCTCCCCGCGGGCGGACAGGAACCAGCTCGCTTCGCTGCCCGCGCGGTTGGAAAAGGCGGAGAACACATTGTCCTTGTCCACCGAGCCAACGATGATGACATTGCCGGATCCGGCCTGCCGCAAGCCAGTGGCAAAGGGATCCGGATTGTTCGGATTATCTTCCGGCTTGGTCGAATCGCCATCATTGCCGGCCGCAACCACGACCACGACGCCGGCCGCAGCAGCGCGGGCCACAGCCGCACGCAGCGCGGAGGTTGGCGACGAACCGCCCAGCGACAGGTTGATGACCTTGGCCCCCGCTGCAACTGCGCGGTCCACGCCCTGTGTGATAGCCGAATCCGCCAGTTTGCAGCCATCGTCGTCGTTGTCGGGGGCATTGACAGCACAGGTTCCCGCTGAATCCGCCCGGAACATCGCGATTGTGGCATTGAAGGCGATCCCGACCACGCCGGTACCGTCCCGCGCCGCGGCGGCGACCATGGCCACGTTGGTGCCGTGGTCACTGTCCGGATTGTCGAGGCCGCGATTGCCCGCGACGTCGGCCGACGCCGGGGAAAGCCGTCCGGTGAATTCGGGGCTGTCACTGTCAATCCCGGTGTCGACGATGCCGATCGTCACCCCCGTGCCACTATAGCCGGCTGCCCAGGGGGTTATGGCGCTGTGCTGTGCCGGTCCGGTCGAGCGATTGTACTCGCTGGTAATGAAGCTGCTCGACGGCGTTGGGGTCGGCGTCGGGGAAGGCGGCGGAGTGGGACTAGGCGCTGGGGTCGGCGTTGGGGCTGGGCTCGGCGGAGGGGCGGGTGTGCTGCCAACCGATCCGCCACCCCCGCCGCAAGCGGCGACAAGCGTGAACACGGCGACCGCGCCAGCCATCGGCAGACGCGCCCTTACCCCGGATGAAAAACCCATGCGACCGAACTCCAACAACTCGCATCATGATGCCACTTCTTTTCTTAACCGGGAATTTCTTTTGTGGTCGCCGCCATGGACGAAGCTTGCCCGCCTGCCCCCACCCGGCTAGGCGCGGCGGACAAAGCCCGCCTGTTTGGAGCACCGCCATGAGCGCCGACCTTGCCGTTGCCATCGATGCCGCCTGGGAGCGGCGCGACACGGTTACCCCTGCCAGCTCTGACGTGCGCGATGCAGTCGAAGCGGCGCTCGCCCTGCTCGATAACGGACAGGCCCGGGTGGCCGAGCCGGACGGTGCCGGTGGATGGCAAGTCAACCAGTGGCTCAAGAAAGCCGTGTTGCTGAGCTTTCGGCTCAATGACAATGAAGTCGTGCCGGGCGGTGCAGCCGGCGCGCCCGCCTTTGACAAAGTGCCTTCCAAATTTGCCGGGTGGGGTGAGAACCGCTTCCGCGAAGCCGGCTTCCGGATTGTGCCCGGCGCGGTGGTGCGACGCGGATCGCACATCGGCCGCGGCGTAGTGGTGATGCCCAGCTTCATCAATATCGGCGCCCATGTCGGTGATGGCACCATGGTCGATACCTGGGCTACGGTTGGCTCCTGCGCTCAAATCGGCAAGAACGTCCACCTTTCGGGCGGGGTCGGGATCGGCGGCGTGCTTGAGCCGCTGCAGGCCGGTCCGGTAGTGATCGAGGACAACTGTTTCATCGGCGCGCGCAGCGAAGTGGTCGAAGGCGTGCGGGTCTGCGAAGGGGCCGTGCTGTCGATGGGCGTGTTCATTGGCGCCTCGACCAAGATTGTCGATCGCGCCACCGGCCAGGTGCATATTGGCACGGTACCGCCCTATTCGGTGGTTGTGCCAGGATCGCTGCCCGGCAAGCCGCTGCCTGACGGTTCACCAGGGCCAAGCCTCTACTGCGCTGTGATCGTCAAGACGGTCGATGCCCAGACCCGCGCCAAAACCGCGATCAACGATCTTCTGCGCGACTGAAGCGGGAGGAGTCGGCCATGGACGACAACCTGCTAGCCCAGTTCGTCATCTCGTCGGTGATGGTGGTGGTTTGCGTGATCGTCCACGGCTTCGGCCTGTTCGGCCTCAACCGTGCGATGCGGACCGAGACCTCGATCGAACGGCTGGAGCGGATCGAGCCGCTGTCCCCACGGGGCACTGCCTTCACCCTTGGCATCGTGATCGCCATGCTGGCGCTGCATGGCATCGAGATCTGGCTGTTCGCACTGGCTTACTTGGCGATCGGGGCGATTCCGGCGCTGGAGCCCGCGCTCTATTTCTCGACGATCAGCTATTCGACCGTGGGCTACAGCGACGTGCACATCACCGAGCAGTGGCGCCTTGTCGGGGCGTTCGAATCGGTGCTGGGGATCTTCCTGCTCGGCTGGTCAACCGCTTTCTTCTTCCGGATGATCGGGCGGATAGATCCGCACTAGATTGCTGTCCCACTGACGTGGATGCATCACCAGGCCGGTGATGCTCTCAGAACGATACGGGGTTCTCGATCGGTGCATCGCCCTTGCGGCTCGCCGCATAGGCTTCCGCCGCCTTCATCACCCGCATCATGTTGCCACTGGCAAGCCCTTCCAGTTCCGTCCGGGTCCAGCCACGCCGGGCAAGTTCGACGAACAGCGCCGGGTATGTGCTGGCATCGCCAAGACCATCGACCGTCACGTCGATCCCGTCAAAGTCTCCGCCAATGCCGACATGAGCCGCGCCAATGCGGCGCTTGATATGATCAAGGTGGTTCGCAACGTCGGCAATTCCGCCGTTGGGCGCGGGGTTGGCTTTGACCCAGCCTTCAAGCGCCAATTCGCTGGCCTTCGGATTGCCGAGGTTAAGCGCATCGAGCCGGGCCTTTTCGGCTGCGCGGCGGGCATTCCACTGGCGCCGGTCCTCGCTGACGAAGGGCGGGTAGAAATTGACCATCACGATCCCGCCATTGGCCTTCAACCGATCCAGTACGGAATCGGGTACATTGCGGGCGTGCTGGTTGATGGCCGTGGCGTTCGAATGGCTGAAGATCACCGGCGCCTTGGTGACATCCAGCGTATCGAGCATGGTCGCTTCGCTGACATGGCTGAGATCGACCAGCATCCCCAACCGGTTCATCTCGCGCACCACGTCGCGGCCCAGATCGGTCAGCCCGCCATGCACGGGCGTGTCGGTACCGGCATCGGCCCAGGCATTGTTCCGAGTGTGTGTCAGCGTCATGTAGCGCACGCCCAGCGCGTGCATCTGGCGCAGCACCGAGAGCGAGGTGCCGATCGAGTGCCCGCCCTCGATGCCGAGCAGCGAGGCAATCCTTCCATCCTTCATCGCCCGCGCGGCACAGTCCGCCGTCTCGCAATAGGCCAGATCGGCCTGGTGGCGCGCGATGATCCGCTTCATCACGTCAATCTGCTCAAGCGTCGCCTGGACCGCCTGCGGTTCGCTCAGCGCAGCCGAGACATAGACCGACCAGAACTGCGCGCCGACCTTACCGGCCCGCAGCCGGGCGATGTCGGTCTGGAATGGCGGCGTCTTGCCCGTTGGATCGCGCTCGGCCCGAGTATCGCTGAAATCGAAGGTGCCAAGCACGTTGCGGCGCATGTCACGGAGCTTGTCGGGCACGTCATTGTGCCCATCCCAGACCGGGGCAGCCTTGAGCGCAGCGGCGGCAACTGCCTCGGGCGAGGTGTTCTGCGCCGCGGTGGGGCCGGTCAGGCCCAGCATCATGAACCCAGCCAGCCACACCGCCTTGCGCATGTTATCGTCCTTTACTTTCCGGCCGGACGACAATCCTTGAACCAGGTCACGTCCTTGAACTCGTCGAAATCATAGAACGTCCCCGTCAATTTGACAGACTTTTTCGGCTTGAGCTGCATCGCAAAGACCGAGGTCCCCGGGGCCATCAGGCAACTCACTTCGGACAGGGTGCTGGCCATCCCCGGCAGGCGCAGCGCCATCTCATGGGGCTGCATGATCTCGAAGGCAACCCGCAGGGTTGGCCCGTCCTGGGTCACATATTCAACCGTACCCGACAGGGTGAACTGCTTGTTCTTGTAGCGCTGTGGGATCGCCGCAGCATTGCGCTCCGCGTCTTTGGAGATCTGCTGGGAGAACATCTGCGCGCTCATTGCTACGGGCGCGGCTTGCTGAGTCTGGGCATTGGCACCACCCGCGGCTGCCAGCCGCCCCGCGCGGCCGCCCTTCACCTGATTGAGCACCCCGCACATTTCAGCCATGGCCAACTCGGCTTTGGTGCTTTGACCTGCCCGCAACTTGGCCTCCATCACCACCGTGCCGGTGCCTCCGGAACTGGACGCATTGATCTCGATCGGAAAGGCGCGCGTATTCTGAGTAACGCTCTGTTCGATCAGGAGCGCACCCGCGGCCGGTTCCGCGGCAATGATGTCATAGCCGCGCGCGGCAACGATCCCGCGGATCTGGTTGATCGCCACGTCAGGCGGCAGGTCAGGCTGGCTGATCGTCGCGGTAAAGCGCATGCCGGAGATGATGCTGCCTTTCTTGGCGAAACTATCCTCGCACTGGCCGGCATGGGCCAGCGAGGGCGTGGCCAATCCAGCAAGGGCAGCAGACAGGGCAAGAATGCGACGGGACATGAATCACTCCGAACTGTTTGGGGGTAGCCGTTTGGGGGCAGTCGCCATGCGGACCGGTCGCGACACCGGGACGCAAAGCGGCCAGCATAGCAATACGGCGAACCGGCCTGCCGATCCAAGGCGCCAAGACGTACCAGTATCATTTTGTTTGACCTGCCCGATTCGTCGCAGCTGGAGGATTCAGGTTGCGGCGTCTTGCAATGGCTCGCCCGGCATGCTGGGGCATGCGTGATGGAACTGCTTGCCGATCCGAATGCGCTAGCGCTGGCCGTTCTGGCAGTGACAATCCTGGGATTGGCGAAGGGTGGGTTTGCCGGGCTGGGGGTTCTGGGCACCCCGCTGCTGGCTCTGGCCATGCCGCCGACCGTGGCTGTGGCAGTCCTGCTGCCGGTATTGCTGGTGCAGGACGTGGTCAGCGTTTGGTCATTCCGGCACAGCTGGAGCGTGTGGATTCTGGCCTGGATGCTGCCCGGCGCGGCGGTCGGCGTTGCGCTCGGCACCCTGCTCGCCGCAGCCGTTTCCGAGCAGCGGCTGCTGCTGGTCCTCGGTGCGGTTACGCTGATCTTCGGGCTCTACCGACTGTGGGTCGAGCGCGGCGGCCGGCTGGTCGCCCCATCGAGCTCACCAGGCTGGGTCGGCACCCTGTTCGGCGTGGCGACAGGCTTTACCAGCCAGGTTGCCCATGCCGGCGGCCCGCCGTTCCAGATCTGGGTCACCCCGCGCCGCCTGCCGCATCAAACCTATGTCGGAACCAGCTCGCTCCTGTTTGCCGCAGTCAACTGGATGAAAGTGCCCAGCTACGTGATGCTCGGCGCGCTCAACCACCAGACGCTGGTGGCGGCCGCCCTGCTGGTGCCGCTCGCAGTGGTCAGCACGCTGCTCGCCGTGCGCCTGATCCGGCGGCTCGACACGGCGCGCTTCTACAGCATCATCCATGTGCTGATGGTGCTGCTGGGCACCAAACTGGTGTGGGATGGCCTGACCTGAAATTTCGGCGGACCTGACAGGATTCGAACCTGCGAGAGTGGCGCTTTTAATCTGGTTTATGTCTCGATAATTTACGAGGACGGCAGTGAAGAGGGTTTTGGCGACGGGCACTGTTGGTGCTGATGGGGAGCGCACCCCTTGCGACAGGCTTGCGCAGGAATCGGCTTCGTGAAAATTTCAATGGTCAGACATTTTCATTCCTCATTGGCTTGGCTTGCCTCAGCCTGTTTACTGTTCCTCATGCTCGGGGTGACAGATGCTTTTGCCCACGGCGTTGCCGAGGGAGACCAAGGCTATGTGCAGGAAGTAAGCGGGGTTCAGTTCCTGCCGTTCATGTATCTTGGCGCGAAGCATATGGTGACTGGCTACGACCATTTGTTATTTTTGTGCGGTGTCATTTTCTTTCTGTACAGGCTCCGAGACATCGCACTTTATGTCACGCTATTTGCTGTCGGTCACTCGGCTACAATGCTGTTCGGTGTGCTAGCAGGTGTAAGTGCCAACGCTTACCTGATCGATGCGATCATTGGCTTATCGGTAGTCTACAAGTCGCTCGACAATTTGGGCGCCTACCGGCGCTGGTTTGGTGTGCAGCCGAATACAAAGATCGCGACCTTTGCGTTTGGCCTTGTTCATGGCTTTGGGCTAGCCACTAAGATCCAGGAATTCGAACTGTCGAAGGACGGATTGCTACTCAACTTGGTGGCATTCAACATCGGTGTAGAGATCGGGCAACTGCTCGCCCTCTCAGCAATCTTGATCATCATGGGCTTCTGGCGAAGAACACACAGTTTCGCGCGCCATGCCTTTGCCGCCAACGTTTTGCTGATGATGGCTGGTTTCATGCTTGTGGGATATCAGCTGACCGGCCTCGCTTTAGCCTAAGGGTGATTTATGCTCAATTCTCAGCTACCTAGCATATCTGAGCTGCCTACATCGCGTCAGCTTGTCAGATCGACGCTTATCGCATTGGCGGGTGCTGGAACGCTGCTCGTGACGGTCGTACTTCCAGCTGAATACGGCATTGATCTCACTGGCGCAGGACGCATCCTCGGCTTGACCGAGATGGGTGAAATCAAGGTGCAACTTGCTGATGAAGCAGCGGCTGATCTGGCGTCAGAACTGCCGCCCAGTGATATTCCATCGGCCGAGGCGGCGTCCAATCCAGCAGTGGCTGTGGCCAACCGAACGGACCGCAAGGAGATCACCCTTGAACCGGGGGAAGCCGCAGAGATCAAGTTGAGCGCTCGTAAAGGTGTAAGCATTGCCTTCAGTTGGAGCGTAGCGGGCGGAGTCGTCAACTACGACACTCATGGCGATCCGCTCGTAAAGCGTCGCGGATTCTATCATGGATACGGCAAAGGCAAAGCATCAGACGGTCAAGAAGGCGCAATTATAACTGCTTTTGATGGCACGCATGGCTGGTATTGGCGCAATCGGTCTGAACGAAGGGTGGTCATCACTTTGCAAACAAGCGGTGCATACTCAGACATTAAGCGCGTTATCTAAGTCGGCATTCCGGCATTCAACAATACAATTATTAAAGGGGGTCAGACCGCCCTTTGCAGAGCATGTCCTGTCACCCTGCAGGTCAATTCGCGCATCATGGTTCTTGACCATAGCCTTCCTTCATAAGGCTTTCTCAGCTTAATCAAGAGTTTGGCGGAAGATTCCTGCTTTCCGTGCACGATTTATACATAGCGAGAATGCGCATTCTTGATCGCCTACCGGACCTGCGCGCATTTATATATCTTTGCAGGCCAATAACTTAAATGGCGCGCCACGCTTTACGGCACCGTTTCCCCAATGATGTTCCCTGCCGGGAAATAGCGGCACACCAGGAAGTCCATTTCCTGGCCGCGAGCCATGCCGCAACCGATCCGTTTGGTCGTCGGCCAAATCGCCTGAGTGTAGTGACCAACGGTTTCCCAGCTTTTGTCCCGCGTTACATTAGGGAACACACCCGGCTGGAAATCACTGCGCTCATCCAGGAACGCGTTGATCATCTCATAGATCGAAAAGGCCCCGGCCGTGCCCATGAACAGGTTTTCCCCCTGCCCTTTTCTCTGCTCATCAGGGGCATGCTCCAGCGCCCCCATTCGGGCCAATTCCTCAGCCCAGGCGTCTGCGTCCTGTGCCAGGGCATTATCCCAAACCAGAGGCACAGCATCAAACCGGACGCGCTCGGCATTGTGCAGCTTGACGATCACAGCAACGCCGGCCGGTTCGATTACTGGCTTTAACCGGTAAAGCGCTGACGTTTCAACAATGGGCGAAGTCGAGATCTGCGCATCACTCGGAGGCGTCAAAAAGAAAGGCAGAACGCCGCAAAGAGCTAGCGCGCCAAGCGACAGAAGAAAGCTGCGGCTCATCACCGTTCAAACCGAACCCTATATTCTGACTTTGAATATGCTAGATCGCAAGCTTAGGCAAAGCGAGCGCAGGCAAGAAAAACGGCGCAAACCCGAGCAAACTATTCCGAGGTTGCGTCGTTGGCGCCACCATGCCGAATGAAGATGAGAACGGCTATGTCATTGTCTTGGAATGAATGGAATGTGCACTTTAGCCGCGTTTCATCCTGCTAAAGATTCAGCCGCTCATCCCTCTAAACTGGCACCAGACAGGCAGATCTGCTCCATTGCCGCAACAGCAGCAACAACGACCTGAGCATGTTATCAGGATTGCACCAGTGGTGCTCATAGAGCCGCGTAGACCGCGTCGATCAGGGCGACGTTGCGCGGATCGCCCATCAGATCGGTGCCCATGCGGTTCATCGTATAGGCCATCCCGATGCGACGCTCCGGATCTGCAAAGGCGAATGACCCACCCCAGCCCGAATGTCCGAACGCTCTGTCATTTGGTCCATAGACACCATCGGTGTTGCGCAGGAAGCCACAGCCCCAGCTAGCCTGAATACCAAGCACTGCATCGATCCCGGAGATCTGCTCGGCGGTGGCCGCCGCCAGCACTTCGCCTGAGACCAGTCTGCGCCCATCAAGCCGGCCTTCATCGGCCAGTGCCCCATATAGCCGCGCCAGCCCGCGCGCCGTGGCAAAGCCATTGGCGGAAGGGATCTCTGCCGCCCGCCAGGCGCTTGTGTTGGGGGCCAGTGGATCGATCATCGGGTTGGCCAGGGCGGCAAGTTGCGCAGGCGTATATTCGACTGCGAGATCGGTAGAACTGAGTTCGGGCGGCGCTATCATCGTGGCCGCACTGGCCATTCGGGTTGGGGGTAGTCCGATGTGGATATCAAGGGGCTCGAACTCGTCGTGGACGAACTGACGGATGCTGCGGCCCTCCGCGCGCCGGAACAGCGCCGTCGCCAGGAAGCCGATCGTGATCGCATGATAGCCAGACTGAGTGCCGGGCTCCCAGAACGGCTCCGCCGCCGCCAGTCGCGCGGCAGCCGCTTCAGCATCGTAGAAGTCGTCAAGCACGGCAGGGTCGCGAAAGCCGCAAAGCCCGCCCTGATGGGAAAGAAGCATGGCAACAGTTACGTCCTGCTTGCCCGCAGCGGCGAATTCCGGCCAGTAACATGATACCGGCGCAGCGTAATCGATGCCGCCCCGATCAGCCAGCATGGCAAAACAGGCCGCAGTTACTCCTTTGGTGGTCGACCAGACGTTGGCGAGGGTATCGTCTGACCAGGCGCGGCCGCTGGTCGGATCGGCAAGCCCGCCATGCAGATCCACGGCCAACTCGCCGTCGATAACCAGGGCGAAGGCCGCGCCGATATCCCCGCGCTCGGCAAAGTTCGTCGCAAAAGCCTCGCGCACGCGCTCGAAGCCCGGCGCGACAGTGCCCTTGATAATGGTCATTTCTGCTTCTCCCGCGCTCAGAAGGATTTGCTGATGCTGACGCCATAGGTCCGTGGCGCGCCATAGACGCGGAAGCCCACGCCTAGGACCGTCTGGTTGACCGCCTGCGTCACGTAGCGCTTGTTGCCAAGGTTCTTTCCCCAGATCGAGAGGTCCCAATCCCCGTTGCGCAGCACCGATGCCCGGGCATTCCACACCCAATAGGCGTCCACCGCGACCACCGGATCATTAAGGGCGTCCTTGAAGGCACTTGACTGGTAACGACCATCGATCGCCAGTCGGGCAGAGACGGTGTCCGTCAACGGCACTTCGTAGGATGCCCCCAGGTTCAGGCTGAACTCGGGCGCATCGGGCAGGCGGTTACCGGCTGGCACCACCCCGCTGGAAGAGGCAAAGCTGCCGATCTCCGTATGGAGCAGGCCCAGCCCGGCATTGAGCGTCAGCCCGGCAATAGCGGACGGCGCAAGGACAAGATCGGCATCCAGGCCATAGACCTTGGCAGTATTCACATTACCCAGCCGCTGAATGGGCAGGCTGCCTACCACGTCGCGGATGAACGTCTGCACATCGTTGTAATCGTAATAGAAGCCACTGGCTGAATAGCTAAGGCCAATAGCAGGTGCCCGCCCCTTGATCCCCAGTTCATAAGCGATCAGCTTTTCGGGGCGGTAGGGCAACAGCTGGCCTGAACTGGTGGCAACGCCGGCAAAAAACCCGCCGCTCTTGATGCCCTGCGTGGCCGAGGCGAACACCAGCAACTGCGAGCTGGGTTTCCAGTTGAGCCCCAGCTTCCACGACCAATTGGTATCGGTGATCTTCGCGTTACTGACGGCAATCGGTATCGGCCGCGAACCGAAAGGTGCCATCGTCAGGAAGCTTGCCGGAGCTCGAGAAACAAGATCGGTTGTACCACCCACATTGGTGCGGCTCTCCGAGGTGTAGCGCAGACCGGTGATCAAGGTCAGATTGTCAGCGAGGCGCCATTCGCCGTTTGCAAAGGCTGCGCCCGATTTCGACCGTTGGTCGGACGAGGTGTAGGATGTGGTGTTGAACAGCGCGGTCAGATTGCCGGAATAGGATGTCTCGACATGGTCGCTCGAATAAAAGCCGCCGACGAGCCAGCTGACCAGTTCCGACTGGCCCGAGAGCCGCAGCTCCTGCGAGAATTGCTTAACCCGGTCGTCGGTGACGAAATCGAGTTGCGGCAGCGGGCCCGCATCAGTGTCAGCTGACCACTGCCGGTCGAACTTGATGTAGCCGGTTACCGAAGTGAGCGTCGCAAAGCCGAGATCCGCCTGGATCCGGGCAGTCAGGGCAAGCTGGTCAAGATCATAGTCCGGACTGGCTGACCAGTTGCCGCGGAAGGGATCGCCGTCGTTATCGATATAGCCGAAGAAATCCGAACACTGCGGTGCGCCCGGGCAGGCTGCGCCAGCTGGCAGCGCCGGGGTAGGGAACGCCCCGAAGAACTCACCCGAACCCAATTCGGACCGGCTCCGTTGGCCTTCAACCTTAAGTAAGGCCTCAACCCGGTCTGACGGTTCCCAAAGCGCCTGCGCCCGCCCCATATACACCTCGCGGCGACCGATATCCCGGTTTAGACGCTGGTTGAAGTAATGGCCCTTGTCCTGGAAGATCCCCTTGGCGGCAAAGCGCAAGGCGAGGGTTTGGCTGATCGGCAGGTTGATCATGCCCTCAGCGTCTTTGGCCTGAAAATTGCCCCAGGATCCGCCGACGCGCCCCTCAACCCCGGCTAGGCTGGGCCGCGCAGTGACAATGTTCAGTGCTCCAGCGGTGGCAGTGCGCCCATAAAGCGTGCCTTGCGGACCCTTCAGTACTTCCAGCCGTTCGATATCGAAGAAATCGAAGTTCATCAGAGCAAGGGAGCTGAGCGAAACTTCATCGACATAGACCCCGGCACTGGGGTTGTTGGTAGCGCTGAAGTCGTTGAGCCCGACACCGCGGATCGTAATCACCGGCACCAGTCCGGGGATGTTGTCTTTCACTGATACGTTCGGAGTGAAGCTGATCAGGTCGGTCACCGCCTCGATCCGCTTGTTCGCAAGCTCCTGCTGGCCGGCAACGGAGAGGGTGATCCCGACGTCGAGCGCACTTTGTGCACGTTTTTGGGCGGTAACGATGATTTCGCCGTCCGGCACTTCCGCCTCCGGGCTGTCCTGGGCTTGAGCCGGCGCAGTGGCGGTCAGCGCGAGGGCGGTGGCAGCCAGCAAGGCAGCACGAATTTCGATCGCTGTGGTGGTGACGAGCTTCATGGCGAATCCTCCCAATCGGTACGCTGTCATTTTTCGACACTTGCGTACGGCAACAGACGCCATAGAAAAACGGCCTTGGCAAGTCACTTTCGACAATCGGGTATGAATTCACTCTCCGATGATAAGAAAGTAGTAATCTTTGGCCAAGCGGCTAGACTGGCTCGATGGCTGACACTCAAGTCCACAAGCGAGCTGTGGGAGCGCGCACCAAACACGCTGTGAAACGGCAGCTTTTACTGGAAGCAGCCGCGCAGCAAATGAACGAGCGCGGGGCCGGTGCCATCAACTTGAGCGAGATCGCAGAGCAGGCCGGGCTCTCGCGCAATGCCCTCTATTACTACGTCACAGACCGCGCGGACATTGCCTTCCAGTGCTATCTGCGCACCTGCGAGGCGACGACCGAGAACCTGGCGATCGCTTTTGAAGACGGCGGGGATGCGATAGAGCGCATCAGGATCTACGTCGAACGTATGCTTGGCTTCGAACAACCGGTCCTGGCTGCATTATACGATCCGGACTTCCTTCCGGAACCGCAGCGCAGCACCATTTTCGAGCTAAGCCGTCGCAATGTCGAAACGCTGCAGAACCTGATCGAAGACGGTGTCCAACAAGGCCTGTTCAAACCGGTTCACACCGAGATCGCTGCCCAGATGTTGCTTGGCATGATCAACTGGACACAGCTTTCGGTGAACTGGCTGGGCCAGAAGGATGGCAAGCCGCTGCGCAAGCGGGTGACAGAAGCTATCCTTGATCTGTTCTTCAATGGCCTCGCTTCCACGCGGGGCAAGGACTTCACATGCCGACTGGAAGTCTCTGGCCTGACGGCACGGCCGTTCAACGCCTTTGACCGAGTACAGGCGACCCAGGAAAAGATGGCGCAGCTGGTCGACGCGGCATCGCGCATGTTCAACCGGCGCGGGATTGATGGGGCATCGCTTGACGATATCAGCGCCAGCGTCGGTGCAACCAAGGGCGCAGTTTATCACTACTTCGACGACAAGATGGACCTGATCACCAGCTGCTATGAGCGGGCCTTTGAACTCTATTCCCTGTTCGTCGATGTGGCGCGCGAGCATGGCCAATCCGGTTTCGAACGATCGATGACCGTCCTCCACCTCAACTCACAAGCCCAGGGCGGAACATCGCCGCCATTGGTGCTCCAGCCGGGCATCTATTCTGTACCCGAAGCTCACCGCCTGCGCTTCGTGCAGCAGTCCCGCGAGATCTGGGACCGCTGTGCGGCGATGGTGGATGAAGGCATGGCAGATGGCAGCTGTCGCCCCTGCGACGCGCGCACTGTTGCGCATGTTTCGGCCGGGGCCTTTCTTTGGCTGCACAAATGGCTGCCAGACGATTATCCGATGAGCGCCGCCCAGATCGCCGACACGCAATGCGGAATCTTCACGAATGGCTTGGTCCGTTAGCTAGACCGCTCGCGCTAAAGTTTTGCGGAAATCTGGCTTCGCGATTCATTTGGTGGTCAGCCTTGGCAAGCTTGCGCTCAGGCTTCGCTAATCTGAGCGACTAGCCGACCCGATCACACCTGATCACAGACGATGCCCTCGGCAAGTTATTGTCGTTCAGTTCAATAGTGGCGGATTGAGTCCCCGATAATCGCGTTTCTTGCGGTGTCATACTGGACTTTTCCCGACGCTATTGACGACATGTCCATTTGTATTGCACACATGGTCAACATCCATGGGAGGAATGCATGTCAAAGACCCTGAATAAGGCACTAGGTGCATCGGTTCTGGCCATTGCGTGGGCCGTGTCAGCAGCGCCCGCCCTCGCCCAGAGCGAGAGTGAGAACCAGGCAGAGGACCGTGACACGATCGTCGTTACGGCTCAGAAAAAGGCCGAGAATGTCCAGGACGTGCCGATTGCCATAACGGCGCTGAACGCTGCGGCGCTTGAGGCCGCGCGGGTGGAGGACAGCAAGGACCTTCAGTTCAACGCGCCCAACGTAACGCTTTCAGCAAACCGCAACATCACGATTCGCGGCGTGGGATCGGCCTCCTATGGCGGCACCGGCGACACCAATATCGGCGTGCTGGTGAACGGGGTGTTCCTGCAATCCGGCAGCAGCTTCGGCGAATTCTTCGATATGGAGCGGATCGAAGTTCTGCGCGGCCCGCAGGGTACGCTGTTCGGCCGCAATACCACTGGCGGTGCCATCAACTTCGTGACCCGCCGCCCGACCGACCAGTTCGAAGGCTATGTCGAAATCCAGGGCGAAAGCCCGCGCGGCGTTCGCGCCAATGCAGCAATCAACATTCCACTAGCAGATGGCCTGTATCAGCGCTTCGCCGCCAATTACATCAACCGTGATGGCTATACGAAGAACCTGCTCGATGACACCATGGTCGATGGCCGCAACCAGTTCACCTTGCGCTCGAGCACGCGCTTCGAGCCTTCGGATGCAACGACTGTTGACCTGACCCTGATGTATTTCCGGGAAGATTCTAACCGTCAGGAAGCCGTGAAATCGCTGTGCACGCCAGATGCCACATTTGGCTGCTCGCCCAATTCGGTTTCAGCCGCCTTCCCGACCACCAACTTCCCGATCGACAACTTCCTGCTGGGCGGCAGAGTGCGGGCAGGCACTTACGCCACAAACCCGACCAGTCTGCGCGAAGTGCGGATTGACGTGAAGCCGTTCCAGAAGGCCGAGGACTTCCTGGCCACCCTGGAGATCAATCAGGACCTGGGCAACCTTACACTGACCTCGGTCACCGGCCTGCGCGACGGCAACAATTCGAGCGAGCGCGATTTCGACCAAGGTTATCGCCCTAATGCCTTCAATCCCGGCACCTTCGGCACCCACGTGATCCCCGATGCCGGCAATGGCAATGGCGTGATGACCTATCTGCTGTCCGGTCGCCCGGTCACGACCACCGACTACCGTACATCGCAAACTGGTGGCGGCACGCGTAAGCAGTTCAGCCAGGAAGTGCGGCTTGCCTCGCGCTTTGACGGCGGCTTCAACTTCATTCTCGGCGGCTTCTATCTGAACTCACGCTCGTCGGGCTATGTCGATACCTGGACCCCGGCTAACCGTACCTTTGGGGCGGTTTCAAAGTTCGATACCCGCCTAGGCCAGGTAAAGTCCTATGCCGTGTTCGGTGAAGCCTATGTCGATCTGGCCGAGAACCTGAAGCTGACCGGCGGCCTGCGCTACACGCATGACGAAAAGCGCATCGAAACCGCTTCCGGCACCTTCGCACTGAACCCCTATTTCATCGGCACTGCGGACTTCGACAAAGTCACCGGGCGTGCGATTTTGAACTGGAACCCAACCGTTTCATTCACCCAAGATACCAACATCTACCTGTCGTTCTCGCGCGGCTTCAAGTCGGGCGGCTTCAACCCGGGCAACAACACCATCCCGGTGTTCGAATCCGAAGTGATCGATGCCTACGAGCTGGGCATCAAGAACACCTTCATGGACGGCAAGGGGCGGTTGAATCTGGCCCTGTTCAACTATGAATACTCGAACCTGATCGTCGGCAACCTGGTGGGCACCGCGGTGGCGAACACCAACATCCCGAAGTCGCGGGTACGTGGCTTGGAAGCAGAACTGGTCTATACCCCCATCGAGCCGCTACGGTTTGAAGCCAGCCTGGGCCTTCTGAACGCGACAGTCCGCAGCGATTATCGTTCGTCCGATCCATCACGTGGCGGCGCGCTGTTCCAGATCCAGGGCAACCAGCTGCCGAATGCACCGCGTCGCACGCTGAAGCTGGCCACCGAATACACGATCGACGCCGGTTCTGATTGGACCGTGCGTCCTCGGGTGGACTTCTACTCGCAGTCTGGCTTCCACTCGCGCGAATTCAACGTGGCGGCCGATCGGGTTGGTAGCTGGAGCCAGCTCGACGCATCAATCCAGATCGCCAACAGCGGCAAAGATTGGAGCGTAACCGCCTTCGTCAAGAACCTGACGAACGAGGACAGCATCACTTGGCTGGAAGTGAACTCCAACCTGGTCGGCAGTTTCCGCAGCGCCTTCCTGCTCGATCCGCGGACCTTCGGTCTGAGCCTGCGGGTCGGGTTCAAGTAAGCGGCCCCAGGCAAACAACTGGCGCCCTCTCCCGCCAGGGCAGGCGAAGGTCTCCCCCTTCGCCTGCCGCCATGGAGCCAGACACAGGACTTTCCCGACCATGCAACGACTGCGGCAAACCATCGTGACCGGCCTGGCGGCGATGGCGGTCGCATTGGTTCCGGGTGCATCGCTCGCAAAGCAGTCGCCCGCGACGCTTTCAGCCGAACAGCCGGAACTTGCCGGTCCGGGCAGTTTCGCCATCGGCACCCGGTTTCATGAACTTGCAGTAGGCGAGCGCACCATTGGAGTCCGGCTGTGGTTTCCCGCCCACCTCGAGTCAGCAGAGCGGGCGGTTTATCGGCACCGGCGGGCACTGCCGGGACAGCAGGCGCTGGAAATCGAAGAAGTCGGTGCCGCAGCTGCTGAGGCCGCGCCAATTGGGGGCCAACGCTTCCCGTTGATACTGATTTCCCATGGCTATGGCGGCTGGGCGGAACACATGAGCCGCCTGGGCGAAACGCTATCCTCGCGCGGTTACATCGTCGCCTCGATCGATCATCGTGACCAGCCATTCACCGATACGGCATCGTTTGCGGCCTCGTTTCACGGGGTTCTGATCAACCGGTCGCGCGATCAGCAGTTCGTGCTCAAGGCTGCGCGCGATGGCAAGCTCGCGCGGGACGTGACTGATCGGATCGATCAGGATGCCATTGGCCTGCTGGGCTTTTCGATGGGCGGATATGGTAGTCTGACCACTGCCGGCGTGCCGCTCGATGCCGCCGCGCCCGCTTATGCCCAGCTCCCCCCAGCCGCGCGGGCCACGTTGCCGGTTCCGGATCCACTGCTGGCACAGCGCGTTAAGGCGGTGGTCGCTCTCGCACCATGGGGCGGCCAGCCGGGCGCCCTAGTGTGGCAGGATGCCGCTCTGGCCAATCTGCGCAAACCACTGCTGCTGATCGCCGGGGACCAGGATGACGTGGTCGGGTTTGAACGCGGGGTGAAGCGGCTGTTTGATGCGGCCCGCGGAGCGGACCGCTACCTGCTGGTCTACCGCGAGGCAGCCCATAACATTGCCGGAAATCCTGTCGCGGTGCCGCCCGGCGCAGACTTTCCCGCCATCGAATTCCTGACCGATCCCGTCTGGCGCAAGGACCGGATCGACGCGATCAACGCCCATTTCATCAGCGCCTTCTTCGATCTCCATCTGAAAGGCGATGGCAGCAAGCGGCGTTACCTCAACGTACCCACGCCATTCGCCAACCAGGGCCAGTGGCCCAGTGCCTTCGGCCAGCAATGGGGCGGGATGAAGGCTGGGGATGACCAGCCAGGTTACTGGCGCGGCTTTCAGCGTCGCTGGGCGCGGGGGCTTGAACTTCACCACAAGGCAGCAGACGAATGAACGAAGCGCAAAGACTTTTCGACCTTGAAGGCCATGTTGCCCTGGTTACCGGGGGTAATGGCGGATTGGGCCTGGCCATGGCGAAAGGCCTGATCAAGGCCGGGGCACGGGTCGCGATCTGGGGCCGCAATGAGGCCAAGAATGTCGCCGCGGTTGCCGAACTGGCCGAACTGGGCGGGCAAGCCCACAGCTTTGTGGCCGATGTAACCGACCCTGCGTCAAGCGCCGCCGCTTTTGACCGAACAATCGCGGCGTTCGGCAAGATCGACAGCTGCTTTGCCAATGCCGGGGGGGCCGGCACGCGGGGCGCATTTGTCGATCTGGACAGGTCGGCCTGGCTCGCCACGAACGATCTCAATGTCCTCAGTGTGATTGACACCTTCCAGCTTGCCACCCGGCACTGGCAGGAACGGCAAGCCGGCGGCAAGCTGATCGTCACCTCATCCATCGCTGCAATCCTGGGCCTTCCCAATTCGGCCGGTTACTGCCTGACCAAGGCGGCTGTGACCGGTCTGGTGCGATCGCTGGCCATCGAACTGGGGCGGTCTGGAATCCAGGTCAACGCGATCCTGCCCGGTTTCATCGAGACGGAAATGTCGCTCAACACGCCCAAGGCCTTCCAGGACGGATGCCGCCGGCGCGCCGCATCTGGCAAGATTGGCCAGCTGGAGGACATGGAAGGCATCGCGGTCTACCTGGCCTCGCAGCAAAGCAACTTCATGACCGGCCAGGCGCTGGTGCTTGATGGGGGGCATTCGATCTTCCCGCTGTGATCCGGGCAAAGCCGGACAGGCGCGAAGCAAGGAAACCGGCAAGAGCATTCGCTTTACGCGGACCGCCCGGCCAGGTTGAGGAGAGCAGGCAATGGCATCAGCAGTGAGTGAGGGCGAGCAGCCGCTCGGGTTCTGGCGGATCGTCGCTTTTGGATCAGTGCAATTGCCGCTGGGCATGATCGGGCTGCCCATCGCGATTTACCTGGCACCGCTTTATTCCGGGCAACTGCAGCTCAGCCTGCAATTGATCGGCCTCTCGCTGATCCTGGCGCGCCTGTCGGACTTCGTGACCGATCCCATCGTTGGCGTGCTGTCCGACCGGTGGCGCCCACGGATTGGTCGGCGGCGCATCTGGCTCATCTTTGGCGCACTCACCATGATGGCCGGAGTGCGCATGTTGTTCGTGCCAGAGCCCGGTGTTGGCATAGTCTATTTCGGGCTGGCCGTGGCCCTAGTCTATCTGGGCTACACTCTGATCCTGCTGCCCTACCATGCCTGGTCGGCTGAACTGTCGTCGGACTACCATGTCCGCACGCGGATCAGTTCGGTCTCGCAGGCGTTCAGCATCATCGGGTTGATCGGATCGACCCTGATCCCGGCCTATGTCCTGACCCTTGAGGGGGCGACCAGCGCCGATGTCATGGCTGCGCTCAGCTATTTTATCATCGCGCTGCTGCCGATCTGCGCTGCGCTTGCCTTCTTTGTGGTGCCCGAGCCTGCGGCGCCGATTACCAAGGCGCCGTTCAAGTTCATAGGTGCATTGCGGATGCTCGTCGCCAATAGGGCGTTCCTGAACGTCACTCTGCTGGTCCTGATCGCCACGATTGGTGAGGTTTTCCGACAGACGATCACGGTGTTCTTTGCGCGCGATATTGTGGGGGTCACCAATATCGGGATCATCTATTTTTGCTACTTCGTGGCAGCCCTGGCGGTAATGCCCGGCTGGGTCTGGCTAGCGAAGCGGATCGAAAAGCACCGCGCCCTGACCCTGGCCCTGGGAATCGTTGCGATGACCAATGCGCTGATGTTCTTCGTACCACAGGGCGGGGTCGCCATTTTCACCACGCTCTTCGTCATCAAAGGCATGTGTTATGGCGCAGTGCTGATGCTGCCGCATGCCATGGTCGCGGATACCGCCGACATAGATACCGCCGAAACGCTGGACCGGCAGCAAGGGCTGTTCTTTGCCGCGATCGCCATGGTGCAGAAGATGGGCTATGCGCTGGGTTCCGGCTTACCGCTGCTGATCCTGGGCGCGGTCGGCTATGTGTCTGCCGGCGAGGATCGCGCGGAACCGCTACTGGCTCTTTCGATCAGCTACAGCGTGATCCCCTGCGTGCTGGTTTTGATCGCGGCGATGATGGCCTGGCGATATAACCTGACCGCCGATCGCCACAGCGCCATTCGTGCGCAGATCGACGAGCGGCTTGCGCTTGCCGTCGGCGAAGGACCCCGGGGATGATTACTGGCCTGCATCACACCGGTCTCGCGGTCCATGATCTGGACGCAGCAATCGCGTTCTATTCGGTCGAGCAGGCCTTCCGGCTGGTTTCACGCTTCGAGGTAGCCAACACGGCGGAAAACCGGGCCTTGCTTCAGGTGGAGAATGCTGCAGCCCAGGCAGCTTTGCTGATTGGTACGCTGGGCGGGCTTGAGCTGTTCGAATTTGCCGCTGGCCGGGCAGCCGATAGCCCTGACCGCGCAGTCTATGCCGCCGGGATCAGGCATATCTGCCTGCAGACCGCCATCTCGGACCACCTCTATGACAGCATGGTCACCGCCGGTGCTGGCACGCATGCTCGCCCGTCCGGGCTCGGAACCGGCAACAGCTATGTCTATATCCGTGATCCGGAAGACAACCTGATTGAGCTGGAAGGGACGCCCTGGGCGCCGCAGGCCGCCCGCCGCCCCTGGTTTGCGCACACAGCCCTGGTCACGCCCGACATCGCCCGGTTGGCCCAGTTCTACGCGCAGCTCACCGGCAGTGCGGTACTGCGCCAGGGCAGTTTTGGCCCGGACAACAAGTTCGATGTAGTCGCTGGGATTGCCGATGTGCGGTTCAAGGGCGCTTGGTTGCGGCTGGCCAATGCCGAGCTTGAATTCTGGGAATATGATCACCCGCGCACGACGCTGGTGGAGCGGCGCAACGCAGTCGCGCCTGGTTGGAACCACCTGTGCTTCGAAAGCGATGACATCGACGCCGATCATTCCCGGCTGCTTGGCCTGGGCGTGGAACTTCATACGCCGCCGCATCTCGTTGGATCTGCCCGGGTGTTCTTTGGCCGCGATCCCGATGGCAACATCTTCGAAGTTCTGCAGCCCGGTCCTGAAGCGCGCATGACCATTGCGACCATGCTGGCCGAAGCCGAGGGCCATGCCGTCGATGCGGCCCGGATCGCATTCCGCGCTGCTGTTGCGGGCTGAACGAACGTGGCGGCGGCTCGCGACCATGGCTCGGCGTCCCAGTTCAAGGCCAGGGTAATCAGAGCCAATGGCGTGGACCTGCAGTTGATCGATCACGGATCCGGGACCCCGCTGCTGTTGCTGCACGGCTTTCCCGATCACGCGTTGGTCTGGCGCCCCTTGCTTGAACGGCTGAGCGGCAGTTGCCGCATGATCGCCCCGGACCAACGCGGCTATCGTCAATCCAGCCGGCCGGATGGGGTTGAGGCCTACACCATGGAGCAGCTGGTTGCCGATCTGGCCGGCCTGCTTGAAGCGCTCGAACTACCGTGCGTTCATGTCTGCGGTCACGACTGGGGGGGCGTCCTGGCCTTTGCTCTAGCCGTCCGGCGACCAGACCTGATTGCCGGCGTGGTGGCGCTTAACACCGCTTCAGCGGGCGTGCTGCAAGACATGATTTGGAACGATCCCGGTCAGCGCGCGGCCTCGCAATACATCACCCGGCTGCGCTCGGGTGAGGCCGATGCGATATTCTGCGAGGCCAATGTCGATGTCCTGATTGAACGCTTCCTGGGCGATCCGCGGCAACGCGGCTTGCTGAGCGAGGCCGATATCGCGGTTTACCGCGATGCCTGGACTCAACCCGGCGTGTGGCAAGCGATGCTGGCCTGGTACCGGGCGGCACCGTTCGATGTTCCGGCCTCGGATGCCTTGCCCGATCGGGCGAGCATTATGGTTGAGCATGACCCGATAGACTGCCCGGTGTTGGTTATCTGGGGCGATCGCGACACCGTCTTCGTGCCAGCAATGGCCGACGCCCTGGCAGCAGTCTGCCCGGATTGCACCGTCGTCCATCTGCTCGATGCCGGCCATGTCCCGCAGCGCGACGCGCCCGACACCTGTGCCAGCCTGATTGCCAATTTTCTCACCGAGCATCCGATCCCTGCCGTTCAAAGGAATTAGCGCACATGCCTGATCAATCGCTTGCCAATCGCGTAGCCATCGTCACCGGGGCAGCCCGCGGGATCGGTCTGGCCGCCGTCGAGCGCCTTTGCGCCAGCGGCGCAAGCGTGGTCGCGTTCGATCGGCCGGAAGCTGATTTCAGGGCCGCCCTCGCCGCTGGCCGGGTCGCCAGCCTGGCGGGCGATGTGGTCAATGCTGCCGATTGGCAGCGCGCAATCGACCTCGCTCTGACGCTGGGGGAGCGCGTCGACATCCTGTTCAACAACGCCGGGATCTCGGGCGCGATCGCCAATGCGCTCGACTATCCGGAAGAGGAATTTGACCGGATCATGGCGGTCAACGTGAAAGGAGTCTTCCTGGGCCTCAAGCATGTTGGCCAGCACATGCTGGACAACCGCAACGGCGTGATCGTCAACACCTCATCGGTCTCGAGCTTTGGCGGCAGCGGCAACATATTCGGCTATACCGCCAGCAAGTTTGCAGTGAACGGGATGACCAAGTCTGCCGCCATCGCGCTGGCGCCGCATGGGGTCCGTGTCCTGGCGATCTGCCCCAGCCCGACTGCCACCGAAATGATGTTCCAGCTCGAACGCCGCCTTTCGCCCGAAAACCCGGAGGCCGCCCGGCCGCAACTTGCGCAGGGCATCCCGATGGCGCGGTATGGCACGCCCGAGGAAGTCGCCGAGGTCCTGGCGTTCCTGGTCAGCGATGGGGCTGCCTTCATGACCGGCGCGTTGGTGCCGGTCGATGGCGGCACTCTGGCCAAGTAGTTCGGAGAGGAGGCTGACATGGTATCGCCGATCGAGCGCAGCTTTGGGGAAAAATTCCTGCAGAGCATCGACAATTTCTATACGCACGGGATCGATTGGCTGTTCAACGAATGGTGGGAAACGGCCCCGACCGAGGCGATTGCCAAGTACGAGGCGGCAATCCTCGACCACCCTGAACACGGACCGCTGGCCCGCGAAGGGTGGCTGGCACCGGATTTCCGGCTGGCTTCGCTAGATCACTACGGTCCTGGTACGCTCGGTCATGCCTATCGCGCCTTCATGGTCGACAACAACCTGGTCGAGCACCTCGCAGCTGGCTACCGGACCCGGCACGATGAACTGCTCCGCAGCGGCAAGATCGACCGCATGCCACCGGCACTGGCCTACAAGGTGCTGCGCGGTTTCCAGACGCACGATTTCCACCATGTCCTGACCGGCTATCCGGCGACGCCGCTGGGCGAGCTGGCGATCCAGGCCTTCCAACTGGCCCAGATGGACTATCCCTATGCCGCCATGTGGATTGCCGTTGTCACCGGTCACATGACACTGGTCGATCCACACCTGATCAAGCCGGCGATGGATGCAGTCACTGATGGCTGGAGCCTGGGTCGTCGTTCCCGCAGCGTCCAGTTCGTGAAGTTCGAACATCGCCTTGGTGAGCCGCTCGACGCACTTCGGGCCGAGTTCGGATTGCTCCGTGAGCCCTGTACGATCGCGGAGACCCCCACTGAGCGGACGCCTGAGCTGCTCAGACCTGCCGCGTGATGTTCACGATGGTTTCGGGCGAGTGCGCCGGATCGGTCGCAGGCGGGTGGTGTATTCCCGCTCGATCTCGTTGAATGTGCCCAGGATCATGGTCACCGTCAGGTCTTCCAGCGCCTCGCGACTGAGCTTGCGTTGGAGCAGATAGGCGCCAGCGGCCGCGGGGAGGCCAAAGCTGATGTCGGTCGCTGCCTTGGCAATCTCCGGAGGTAAGTTGAAATGATCGGTAACGATCTCGGCCAGATAGCCTACCGCCGTGTCTCTGCCGAATTCGGTCGGGTCATGGATCGCCGAAACCGAAGGTTCAGCCTGAAGCCGTTCAATCAGCATTCCGCGCTCGTCGATGTACTTGAGGTAGACATGAGTCACAGCGCGGACCAGGCCCTCGAAAGTATCGGCACGGTCGGCGGCTTCAGCCTGGAGCCGCCGCAGCCGCCACCACTCGCGTTGCAGCAATTGCCGAAGCAGATCGGTTATGTTGGGGAAGTAATTGTACACCAACGACTTGCTGATGCCGGCTTCTCGCCCGATGCGATCCATGGACAGCGCGGACACCCCTTCGCGTGCCACGATCTCGGCGACGTGATCAAGGATCAGCGCCTGCCGCTCTTTTGGGGCGAGGCGAACGCGCTTCTGCACCGTCGTTTTGCTTCGTTTCACTGCGCCGGACATGCCTTTGAAACCTCTGACCGCAACCGCCGCCGCAGCAATGCGGTTGGCGGCAACGAATTGTAACAATCGTCTTTAAGCGATCTGCCCATCCCCGGCAGGAAGGGCAAGCAGAGTCGAATACAAATCTCGCGAGAAATTTGGACAAGTCAAACATGAAGCTCGGTACCTGCTACTATCCCGAACACTGGCCGGAAACGATCTGGGCGGACGATGCCCGGCGGATGGCGGAGGCCGGCCTCTCGCAGGTGCGGATCGGGGAGTTTGCCTGGAGCCGGATCGAGTCCGAGCCGGGG
>Ga0315901_10000805_pt1 | contig 45276 bp, 53 predicted proteins | sample LakEriMetagenome_10_FD_203761 | JGI IMG/M metagenome (GOLD analysis project Ga0315901, IMG submission 203761) | Freshwater fungal communities from buoy surface, Lake Erie, Ohio, United States - Buoy 2 MA116 | ecosystem: Environmental > Aquatic > Freshwater > Lake | place: USA: Lake Erie, Ohio...
AAGAAAATGTTGCACAGTTATATGAAAACCAAGCATCACATTTGATTAACGAAGCTACTTCTGACGGGTCTTCAGGTTCTTTCGAAACTGTTGTATTCCCAATCGTTAGACGTGTATTCTCTAAATTATTAGCAAACGATATCGTTTCTGTACAAGCTATGAACTTACCAATCGGTAAATTGTTCTACTTCGTACCTAAGATTCAAGGATATTCAGGTGCTACTTCAACTTCAAGTGGTGACCACTACGCACCAATCGGTTCTCCTGGAAACTATCCTGGTGACCCACAAGCAGGTTACACAGGTTCTGGAGCATATGCTAAAAACCTTTACGATTTGTTCTACGAAGGAAACGAAGCAGCTCTTGACCCACCTGGATTGTTTGACTACTCTAAAGGTCGTTTCGAAATCATCGAAACTGCTGCAGGTGTTGTTAAATGGTCTAACGGAGCATTAGTAAATGCTGACAATGTAAACGACCCAGCATATATCGGTAACACTAGAAAAGTATTATTGAAAATGTGTGGTTTTGCTAACACAGGTGTTGGTAAAATGATTGGTCCTGATGGTAACGAGTATGACACAGAATCTTTCTTGTCTGACCTTGTTATTGTTAAAGACTCAGGATTAGGAATTGCTACAACTTCTCCATGTACAGTTTCTACTGGACCTTTATTGTTCAGAGTAGTTACTCAAAAATATGGTCAAGGAATTGTTACTCCTAACTATAATCAAGCAACAGCAGCGTTCTCTTCTCAAGGTAACGGTGGTGTTTATAATGACGTTTGTGACGTTAACGGTTGTATCTACCTTGAAGTAGACCTTTCTTGTCCAGCATGTCCTACATGTGGAAGTGACACTATCGATGGTTACACTGGTACTACTATCACAGGTATCACTTCTGGTGGTTCATTCACAACTTTCTTCAGACGTTACGAAGAGCTAGAATTCGAAGACAAAATTGGTGAAGTTTCTTTCGACCTTCAATCTGTAACTGTTACAGTTACTGAAAGAAAGTTAAGAGCACAATGGTCTCCTGAATTAGCTCAAGACGTTGCAGCATTCCACAACATCGACGCTGAAGCTGAATTAACAGCTTTATTGTCTGAACAAGTTGCGGCTGAAATTGACCGTGAAATCCTTCGTGATTTACGTAAAGGTGCAGCTTGGAACTTACGTTGGGACTACAACGGATGGAGAAGACTGTCAAACACAACTTCTTACACTCAGAAAGACTGGAACCAAACTTTGATTACAGCAATCAACCAATTATCTGCACAAATCCACAAGTCAACTCTTCGTGGTGGAGCTAACTGGATTGTTGTTTCTTCTGAAGTTTCAGCTATCTTTGATGACTTAGAATACTTCCACGTATCTAACGCATCTCCTGAGCAAGACCAATATAACATGGGTATTGAAAGAGTAGGTACTTTAGCTGGTCGTTACCAAGTTTATCGTGACCCATACTTCCCACCAAACCAAGTATTGGTTGGTCATAAAGGTACATCGTTACTTGACACTGGTTACATCTACGCACCGTATGTACCACTTCAATTAACTCCAACTATGTACAATCCGTTCAACTTTACTCCGATTAAGGGTATCATGACACGTTACGCAAAGAAGATGGTGAACAATCGCTTCTACGGACGTATCACAGTTGATGGTGTTCGCACATTCGATTTAAGAGAGTTGAGATAATCTAAATCTTAAATAAGATATAAAAAAGGTCAGAGAAATCTGACCTTTTTTTATTTTTATTATTATATTTGTATATTATGAATAAGTATATTCCCACAGATGAAGAACTATCTAATATATTAAGAATGTATAATGAAGAACTATTAGGTTCTCATACTATTTCATTAAAAACTGGTTTAAGTAAACCGACTATTTTAAGAATACTGAAAGAGAATAATGTGGTTATGTCCCAATCAGGGAGAAGATTTACAGGGGGTAAAAAGGTTGCTGATAAAAAATGGAGAGATAGTAATAAAGATTATTTGTCTAACAAACATAAAACTTGGTCAGAAAAAAATCGTGAACATTTAAATACCTACCACAAAGAATGGAGGGAAAAAAACATAGACAAACATAGGGAGAATAAAAGAAACTACGAAAAAACTCGTAAGGCAAATGACCCCCTCTATAAGTTAATTTCAAATTTCAGGACTGCGATATATCAGGTGTTGAAGGAGAATAATGTGGATAAGAACGGTCATTACTTCGAGGTTCTTAAGTACACGCCTGAGGAGTTAATCAATCATTTGAAGAAACAATTTACTGATGGTATGACGTGGGATAACTATGGTCAATGGCATGTTGACCATGTGATGCCTATTTCTGTTCATGATATACAGGAGATTGGTGATGATGAGTTTATGAGATGTTGGTCATTGAGTAATTTACAACCTATGTGGGGTGATGAGAATATTCGTAAATCAAACAAAATTTTGTGATATTTATATGAATAATGAAAGATAAATCACATTTAGAAAACGTATCTGACAGGATTATTATTTTAATCTGTAAAGAAATTCTTAAGAAAACTGAAGAACATGATTTAGATGATAGAGAATTTATTAAGGTGTGTGATGAAGTTTCTGTTAAGTTATTTGGTGATACTATGAAACACATTGACGTTGATTACATGTCACAAATTTTGGAAATAAATCCTGATATTTTGAGTAATGATAAGGATGTAAAACTTTTAAGACCTGAGTTTAATCTTTTTAAATTTGATTATATTGAGAAACGAACTGAATGGAGGTTGAATACGTATACTCATGAGATGGGTACTTATCATGACGATATTGAACCTATTGTTGATTTTATGTCAATGGAGGGTGAATTTGACTATTGGGATTCAATAAGTAGGGATAGTGATATTTTAGATTCCGATATTGAAGATACGTATCTTAGTAGAAAAAGTATTGTAAAAATTAATTAATATATTTAAAAACATTTGTTTTTTACCATATTTATCAATGATAAATCCCTCTTCTTTATGGTAAAAAAAGTTAAATTTCGCTTCTCTAATGATAGAAATGTTTATGATTTGAACATGTCTATTCCTGATTTTAAAAAAATTGATGAAAATGTTTCTGAGGTTCACGGTGAATATAGGGGGACTTACATTATTTTAAGTAAAAATGAGTATGAAAAAATTCTTAATTAGTTTAATTTTATTAATTCCTTTATTTGTTTTTGGACAGCTAAGGGATTCTGTGTTGGTTAAATCACCTATTTTCAAGGTTATGTATTCTGAGACATTGCAACAACCTAAATGGATTGAGTATCATGTTGCGTGTGGTGAGGGGGATTTTTCTCGTAAGGGTTTGGACTTTTATGTTTGTGATTCTATTAAGACATCTGACGGTGGTGATTATGAGGCGAATGTTTGGGACAAGGGTCATTTGGCTCCTGCTGCGGATTTCAACTGTAACAAGGGTTATTTAAAAATGACTTTTTCATATTTGAATTGTGTGTTACAACATGAGAAGTTGAATCGTGGGGCTTGGAGATTGCTTGAGGCATATGAGAGGGATTTAGCAAAGAAGTATTCTGTTGATGTTAAAATCAAAATGGTTTATTCAAAGAAGTCATTGGTTTTGAATAGTGGAGCAACTGTTCCTGATGGATTCTATAAAACGATTAAGTATAATAAGGTTGTTGAGGTTTATTATTTTAAAAATGAACCACCTGTAACTAATGACTATAAAAAATATAAGATTAAATAAGTTTTGGGGTTAATGACCCCAATTTTTTTTGATATTAAAGATATTTATTTAAAAACATATTAAAATGGAAAATGTTAATGATTTATTAAAACGTCAACTTTTGTTGATGAAATTTGATTCGGGTGTTACCCTTAAAGAGAATTATGAAAAGGTATCTGGAAAAAATATTTTAACTGAAGGTAAGGCTGATAATGTTAAAAGTATTTTGGACGGTTGTAATAGTAGAGATAATAATCAAGGTAGAATTGTTAGTGATGACGGAGTATATGCGGTAGTTAATAATTATAACCAAGCCTTTCAAGGTGTTGGTACTGATTTGGATTATTTTAATAGTGCTAACTCAGATGTTTTAAGTAAATTCTCTTACAGTGATTTATGTAAAGTGAAAGAATATTACCCAAGTGTGGGTGGTGAAGATTTTTATGCGGCTATTGATGGTGACATTGATTATGATAGTGAGTGGCAAAAAATTCTTGATGCATTTAACGCAGCTAAAGGAAGAACAGTTCCGGCACAACAACAAGGTGGTCAAACACCAACACCAGCACCTGAAGTAATTGCAAACCCTGAAACGGGTGACAAGTATATGAAACCAGGTGGTTTATCACATACTTTTGATTTCTTCAAAAGAACCTTCCCTTGTGTTTTTGCTCAAAACAGAGTTGACACTCAAGAAGTTTATAACAATGGTACTTATGACTATATTTTGATTGTTGCACCAGGTGGACAAGTTATTCAAATGTATTTCGATGGATTCTTAAGAGAACAAAGAACATTGGCTGACGTAACATATAATGGAGCACCTGCTAAAATTTCTTGTAACGGAAATAAAATTCAAATATCTGCAAGATAATATGAAAAATAGATTACACGAGTTAGATTTGGGAACTGGTGGTGAAGATTGGAATACACCTCATGAAGGTGGTAGTGGGGACTCTTGGAATACAGAACCTGAAAGAGGTTCAAGAACACCAAGAAGAACGGTTGACTTATCACCATTGGTTAAAGAAGTTCAAAACAAACTTAAAGAACTTGACGCATCTGTTGTTGTTTCAGGTAAAATGGACCAAGAGACAATTAATAAGATAATGTTACAAATAAACAAACTTGTTGAAAAACAGGATAAAGAAGCTGAAGTAAAACGTAAAGAAGAAGAAAGAATTGCAGCTATTAAACCTGTTGATTCAGCACTTTCATCAAGAGACCTATAATGAACAAATTTATTTTATCCGAATCAGAACGTTCTGAAATATTAAAAAAACATTCATCATATAAAAGATATTTGATGGAAAATGTTACCAATTACACTTTGCAAGATTTGCAAACTGTATTACAATCTAAATTAGGTCTTGATTTAGGAAAGAGTGGTGTTGATGGTAAGTTTGGTAAAATGACCAAAAATGCTATTATCCAAGCTCTTGACATGGTTAAGAATGAGTTTAAACCAATTGAAACAATTAAAACTTCTGAAGAAAAACCTGGTGAAGAGATTAAAACTCCTGAAGGAAAACCTGAAAGTGGAACGGAGGTCGGTGATGTTAATTTAGCAAATGCTGAAACATCTGTGGATACTGCAACACTTTCTTAATTATAATAAGGATTCAATTAACTTACTTGCGGTAGAATAATTTGTTGCAAGTGGTATATCGTGAACGTTACAAATTCTCAATAACATACTAACATCCACTTGGTGTGGATGAACTTCTAAAGGGTCGATAAAGAAAATAACCATATCGACCCTTTTTTCTGTTATTAAAGATGCTATTTGGGCATCACCACCCATTGGACCACTTAACATCCTTTGAACCTTCTGTAATCCCGCATGTATCAGGTGTTTACCTGTTGTACCAGTTGCGATTACCTCAACGCTCTCTGATGTAAAGAAATCAAGTCGTTTCATGACGAATGAGACCATATCCGCCTTCTTTCCATCATGAGATATCAGAGCTATCTTTATCTTGTCCTTCATGGTCCTGTTGTGTTAAAATTCTTATTGTTTTTGATATTACCTCAGCTTCGATTAATGAATATGCCCCCGCTCTATATGCGTGGGATACTGCTTCGAGTAATAGGTATTGTGCGGTTGGTTTATCTAATGATAACAACATCACCTCAAATTGTTCGGGTGTATGTATGTTAATTGTACCAAAAAGTTTGGCAAATGTGTTTTCCATCTAATCAAATATTTATATAATAATAACTTATACAATCGTAATGATAAAGAATTTAGACAAGATAATCAAACAAGTTTTAAAAGAAGCGACGGGGACAGGTGGTGGAGGACGAGGTTCGTATGTATTACCTGTTCAGCCAGGTGTTAAACTCTTTGATAAATCACAACTTGCTCCATTCACAGATGAGGTGTCTAAGTATATTGATGCTGAATTGGAATACGATAGTTATGACGGACAAATGAGTACTCCAAAAAAACAAATTAAAAAAATGGAGGCTAACGCAAAAAAAATATCAAAATATAAAAAAGCACATCCTGTTCAAAACGATGATGATGGGGATATCTTAAATAATATTAATATTAAAGAAGCAACAAGTAATGGTGGGGGTGAATATAATGCTCCATTAAGTTTTGAACACATTGAATGGGAAGAACACACTACGGCACCATATATCAATCACTCAACCCATGAACATAATAAAAAAGGTAAATTGGGTAATATTCGTGGTAAAGTATCATTTAAACATTGGTTTATGGAAAAAGACCATCCGAATAAAGGTAAAACAAAAAAATTAATAACACCTAAAGAATATCAAGATGTTGTGAATGAGGATTTGGCGGTATGGTTTGGAACTAAAAAGAAACCTAAAGGAAGTAGTCAACCAAAAGGTCCTTGGGTTAATATTTGTCGTAAGGATAAGAACGGTAAACACCCACCATGTGGAAGACCTGAAGCCTCTGACAAGGGATATCCTAAATGTCGTGCAGCGGGTGTTGCGGGTAAAATGTCTGACTCTGAGAAACGTTCAGCATGTCAACAAAAAAGAAAGGCGGAAAAAACACATTCTAAATCAGGTACAGGTAACAAACCAAAGATGGTATCATATAAAACAAATGAAAATATGGCAAAGAGAATTACAATAACAGAATCACAATTAGAAAGTTTGGTACATTACCTTAGTGAACAAAATACATCAACTAGTATACCTCCAATAAATTTGGCGTGTTTTGATTTAGGTAATATTACAGGTCCTGGAACACAAATGAAAAACTTGACATTCAAAAGTAAAAATGGTGATAAATACACATTTGAAACAACGTCTTTTGATGGTTATCAAAAAAAACAAATTCCAAAAGACTTTACTAAAGTTAAAATAGAAAACCAAGAGTTTAAAGATTTTTTAACACGAAAAGGTGTTACGGATGTTGATACTCGCAGTTTTTTATATACCACAAATAACTTTAATCAAAGAGTTTATTGTTCAGTGTTTATTAGAAACAGTCAAGACCAAACTTTTGCCGATAATAATACAATCACTACATTAAAAAATCCTAATTAAGATTACTTCTGTACCAAAGAGTCTAATTTATCTAAACCATTCTCATTTGGGAAATAGTTTTTGATAAAAAGATTTACTTCACTTTCGGACGCACTTTTCAGTTGTCTAACAATATCTTGTTGCACATACCAATGATATGAGTGTTCGGTTTTTGTTGGAACCACACAAGTCGTTTTTGGTTTACAACAATCTTTTTGTGTATTACAAGATGATACAAAAGCTGATAGAACAGCTAATGCTAATAAAACAATTAATTGGTATTTACGGATGTTCATGATAAAATTGTTGGTTGATTAATCTTATTATAAATAGTGTCGAGTGAATGCTTGATATGAAACTCCAAATCGTTTTCCATTCTCATGGCTCTTGCTTCCATTTCCTTGAAGAAATATTTCTCAAGTTTTATCCACTGTTCGTTATTCAATTTAATGAAGTAACTGTATGTGTGGTTTGTGATTGTTACTTCTCCACCTTCCATAGTGATGAAGATACCGTGTTCTTCATTCTTGATGTAAATCTTATATGAAATTGGTGCGAATAGTAATTCAGAGTTTTGGTCATGAATTAATTTTCTACAGATGTACGAACATTGTTTTGCGTTGAAACCATGTTTCTCTGTGTCATACGTGTTGCGACGATTTAACTTTCGTAAGTAAATCTTGTAACGTGCTACTAATCTTTTTATGAATCTCATTTATTCTTTATTTGTTACAAAGATATATAAAAAAAGAAATAGTATCAAAATTTTTTTTTTAAAAAAAAAAGGACTTAAAGTCCTTTTAATATTAACAGTAAGGTGATGAACACCTTTTCTTACCATCTAAACCTGGCATTTTTCCTTTACATACTTGGACAGCGTAACCGTTAGCATATGCTGAAGGGTAAACTTTAAATTTTGATTTGGCGGCTGATTTACCTCTTGAACATAATTTTGTTCCCGCTTTTTTTCTTCCTTCCATCATGACCATATCTTTATCATCAACATTCATTGATAATTCCATACCGTCTTTTTTGGTTTCATTCATTAAGAAATCAAATACTTGGTCAAGATTATTTTTAGCTTCAGCAACGTGGTCTTGTGCCCAATCGTGTCCGTTATCCAAAATGGAATCAACCATGTCTCTTTCTAAATCTAATAGAAGGTCACATTGTCTTCTCATTTGTTCAAGGTTTGAAAAGAACATATATCTGTCAGATTGTTCTTTAAGAATTTTTTTAATTTTTAAATCTAAGTTGTTCATATTTTAAGAGTAATATCCGTTTATTCCACCAAGTTGTATGGAGTCTAATAATGTAACTGCTTTACCATCAGGTCTTGTCCATGTTGGGTGTTCTACCTTCATAGTAAATGTGTTTCCGCTACAATCTGTTACACACATTAAATATTCAGTACCTGCGGATAGTGGTTGATAACAACTTTCACAATTATTATAAAAATATGCTGGTGTCATCCATAATGTGTGAGGTACGATACAATAATCTAAAAGTTCATAACAATTAACTCCTGCACCTGCAAAAATAGGTCCTGAATTAATTATATTTTGTATATCCTCAAACGACATGGAAGTATAAGTTACTTCACCTGTTCTACATTCTTTTAATGTCACACCATATAGTTCATTACAATCATTACATGTGTTAAAAACTTGTGTAACATCTGAATAGAATACTTGTGTTTTAAAAACAAATGGAGAGTTTGTTGAAAATGGGATAAATGGAAACGGTATAATAGGATTATAACTTCCTGTGTTTTCTAAGAAATTTGTAGCATTTATACATCTATAGAATACAAGAGTTCCAGGTAATAATTGTAAAGGTGATGTTGGAACTGTAAAGTTTGAAGTATAGAATGCAAATTGGTCATTTATTCTAAAGTTAGTAATATAACCATCAAATTGGTATTGTAAATTTGAGGGTGATTGACCTCCGATATATAAATCCGTATCGTTTAATGTTTCAGTATTATTAACTACGTTTAAAACCATAATACCATCAACAAAAACACTCCATATATTGTTTGTCCCGTTATATGTTCTTGTAATTGCAAAGTGTACCCAAGTATTATAAAGTGTAGATAAATTCAAATTTAAATAATAATTGTCATAACTACCAACACCATTACCAATACGAAATATTCCATTATTTGTTAACTGTATTTGAAGAAAAACGGTATTGTTATTTAAATCACCCATTGCGAATGGTATGGCATCTGGACTTATACCTGCGTCCCAAAACTGAAACCATTCAATAGTTAACTCAGTATTACCTGTGAAATTAAGGGTTCCGTCATTACCTATAACAATTCTTGTATTTTCGAAATTAAAACTACCTTCTGTAATTTCTGAAATACCTGGTGAAGAATTACCAACACTACCACATACAGACGGAGTGTTACCTATATTTGATTTAATTACAGGACATGTACTTTCAATTCTATATGACTTATTTGAAGAACTATCAAATGTTGCTAAGAAGCTGTCTGAAACACCGTTACTTACTCCACCTGTTGGGTTATCATTATAAAAATATATATTGTCTTGTATTACTAAGTCAAAATATGATGGTTGATTTTTATAGAAGATAAAACTATATATTAATGGAGGTGGGTTATTAGATTCATCAAATTGTAAATATGTCCCCTCAAATCGGATAATTAATTCATTACCTCCGTTAGTTAATCCTGAATACCATTCAAACAAATAGTCATCCATACCATTTGTTGGGTCACTTGGTCCGTAACTTGTTGAAATAAAAACTCCAGGTAATCCTACCTCTGTTGGTATTTCTTCAGGAATTCCAAAACAACACTCACTTGTACCACTATTAAAAGTTATGTAACCATTTGTTGTCATGAATACACTATTGTATGACTCACATAAAAAGTTAACTGAAAATCCGCTAGGGAAATTAATTTCTATGAAATCATCATCTCTTTCTCCAATAGGAAGTGAGTCCAAACCTTCATTTGTTATTGGGGTATATATTTTTTCTGTTACTTGGAATAACTGTGATGAGTTTGGAACATATACAAAAGAGTCCACACCGTCACATGTTGTATATTCGTATAAAGAATAATTATTACTTGTGTCATTAGGTATTGAAATATATAATAAACCAGGACCTTCCTGACAATCTGAACTAGCCACACCGATTGATACCCAATCTCCTGCGTTATAATTTATCGTCACAGTACCTGCGGAGACTTGATAATCAGGACCAAATATATTACCAGAACCTTGTTCTGAAAAATTAACATTTAAATCCCCTATTGGTTCTAGTGGACTTGTGTAATAGAATGGCCAATCACAACAAAGGTCTGTAGATAGTGTAAAATCATAAAATAAGATAATACTTCCACTTGTTGTAAATTGTTTTTTTATGTATGTATAACCATCATTACATTCGGCGCCATCAGGACCTTTAATTAACCAAGATGGACTAAACGGTGGTTCTACTGGATTATATTGTACTTCTCCATTATTCATGGTTTCTGCTGACCATAGACCTAAACAGTCATAACAGTTATCATAAACAACCGTACTGTTGATAACAGGACATGTTAAATAATCGTTTGTATATTCACTAATTGAAATTTCAATATATGGTGATAAACCTATAACTTCAATACAAGAAGTGTCTCCTGATTGAAATAGTAATACTGAATTCTCTTCATAGTATTGGTGAGCCAATATTATATCTTTTTCACCTCCTTGACAAGGAGTGTAGTTATAATATTTTCCTATACAACTTAAACAATAGTCACAACTTTGTTGTGGTTGATATTCTATCATTTTGGTAATTGGTGCGGTAAAAGTATTTTGGTAAGGAAAAATGCCTGTTATTCTAAAACAATCATTATAAATAAAAACCGTTGTTCTAAAACCATCTCCTTCAAAACAAGTATTTATTGTTGTTGGGATTGATATTATATCTCCAATATTAAACAAATTACTTGCAACCAATAAGATAGGTTCAAGACCATTACAAGGGACTACTTCAATTATAGATGCCAAATCTGAAAAACAAGTTTGACAACTATTGTATTCTTGGATATACTCATGGGTAGGTATTCCTGCGATATTTGTTTCACCTATAATTTCCACACATTGTTTTAGTGTAGGACTATTAATTTCAGAAACAGAAATAGTTGTTCCTGTAGGTAATTCAACATTAGAACCAATAATATAAATTTCCAAATTAGAAATTTCACAAAGAAAATTTATCGCGGTGCTACAACTTTGTGCTGAATAAACATATTGATATTCATAAGTTAATTCATCGTTATTTAATCCAATCATATAACCACTATAATTTGAATTAAAAGAATCAAAACGACCACCTATAACAATATTTTTATTATTAAGGATTGAAATTGAGTTTACTTGATTATTAGGTCCATTACCAATTTGAAATGAGCCGTCTAAACTTCCTGAAGGATTTAATCTTACAACTCTACTATAAAATTCACCATATACGTTATTAAAATCCCCAACAACAATAATTCTTCCATCATCTTGAACTGTCATATTGACAATATACTCATTGAAAACATTATCAAAAGTTGTATCAACTGAGTAGTCTGAATTAAGTCTAATTAAATAATCACTATTTATTGAACCGTCGTATTTTTTAAAAAAACCTCCGAATAAAATTTTACCATCAGGTTGAAGAACAATTTTTTGAACTCTACCATCAAAATTAATCTCGTTTATTGGAAATCCTAATGGAGATAATTCAACAGCACGTGATGTGAGCATATTATCATAAGTTGTAAATTCACCACCTACTAAAATATTATCATTTGGAAGGACTATTACAGAATATGCAGTTTCATTAAATCCTGAGCTAGAAGGGTTAAAAGTATTATCAACACTACCATCACTATTTAGTCTTACAATATATCCATATTGGGTTCCATTATATCTGTCAAAACTACCAACAACTAATATCTTACCATCAGATTGTATTACAACATCTCTCACTACCATCTCATTTGCTCCGCTATCACAACTAAAACACTGAAATCCTGGATTAAAATAATCAATAGGTGTACCATTACTGTTTAGTCTAACAAGACCTGAAGAGACTGACGTATTAACAGTAGTAAAATGACCACCAACAAGAATATCACCATTAGAATCTAAAGCTATTGCCTTAACGTTATCATTTAAAATAACGTTAGCAAATAAACTGTCTGGACTTCCATCACTTTCTAACCTTGTAAAATAAGTTGAAGTTGCCCCATTAAAGCTATTGAAATTACCCCCAACAAGAATTTTACCATCAGGTTGAACTAATGTAATATATACCATTTCATTAAAACCACCACCAATATAAAAAGACGTATCTATTGAACCTGCTATTGCCATTTTTATTTATTTTTTTTTAATTTATTTAAAACATCATTTTGATTTATATTTGGATATATTTTTGAAAAAAATGAAGAGTAAGTTGTTTCAGAAGTTTCATTTGGTTTGTCGATTGTTTTTTTAAAAGTTTCTTCACCATTAAATCTTTTTTCCAAAAAAGACTTTTTATCTTTATTATATTCTTCTTTTAAAATTTCTGAATTTTCCAAAAAAATATGGAATTTTGATTTGTTTTTCATTTATTTTCTTTTTTATCTTTATTTCTTTTTATAAATATTATATCAACTTATTAAACTTGAGATTTTTATAATATCAAGAATAATATCCATTTTTTCCTCCTAGTTCGATTGCACCCATTTGTATCACGGATTGTCCTTGTAAATCTGTCCATATAGGATGTTCTACAGACATGGTATATGTATTACCACTACAATCAATTAAACAAAGCTCATATTCTTGACCTACTCTTTTAGGTTGGTTACATTCTATACAATTATTATAAAGATAAATGGACGAAACGTAGTCATATGTTGTGTCAATAGGACAATCATTTGATAATCTCCAGCATGTTGAACCAAAATAAATTACAGGATATAAACCTATTAATAATGAATATAGATTTAAACTTACTGTGACATATTGTTGTTCTGTGTTATCACATTTAATTAATGTTACACCAACGTATCCATTATTTAAACAATCACTACAATCAGTAAATGGTTGAGCTAATTGTGAAAAATAGAACGATTCATTATTAATGTTACCATCCCAAAGTCCTATAATCTCAGCACAATCAACTTCTGATGTACCCCAATTTAATCTCACGTAATCACCCGAGGTAACAGAGCCTGAATATGTTGAAAAAATTATTGATGAACCATCGCTACACTTTGTCGCATAAAATGATTCGATATCTCCAAAACCAGCTATGCAATCCTCACAATTTGTGTAATCTAAAACACTGTAAAAAGTATCATGAATACCTTCATTTTCTGATATTCCCGATACCACATAACATTGATAACCGTCACCAGAATATGGTAACCGTATTACACGACCCAAATCAACATAATCAAAAACATCTATATATATAGGTATCCGTGAACCACCACATGGGTAAAGTTCTAATGTAACACCATAACATTTAATACAATCTTCACATTTTGGTGATGGCGTAAATTCGGCAAATTCAGTAACAGTTGCCGCAGATTCGGTTATATCACCTACCGTCCAACAAAGACCTGAAAGACTTAGATGTGTTACGTCACCATTTTCAAATGATGGTGAACCCCATACAACAATTTGATTTTCAGGGTTAACGCAGTCGTAAAGTATTCTCCTATTGTATAATGATTCATTACATGTTTGACAGTTTGGTCCTTTTTTATCAGTTGGCCCCAAAATTTGTAAGATTGTTGCGTTGGGAGTATTTCCAAAAGATTGTTTATCAATCTCACAACAAAATGGTTCTTCAATACCATCCAAAAAGGCGGTAATCATAGTAGGCTGCTCAAATTGTATTGACGTTTCAATAAACCATGCAGATATAGGACTTTCAGGTGTCAAACAAGGTCTGATTCGATACACGTAAGTTATATTATTTAAACACGTTGTACAATTACCATCAAAAACACTTCCGTAAGAATCTGAAAAAGAATAAATTATGTTTACACCATATGGACTCCCAATTTTCTCAACCGAATAAAGATAAAAACAACTACTAATTGTTTGACCAAAGCCTCCTTTCATTATATAAAAAAATGACATGTAATATACACAGTCCAACTGGGGTATATCAATAAGACCAAAATCGTTTAAAAGACCTGGCCGAATTGGGTAAACTTCACCTGTGTTACAGTCTTTAAAATTAAAAGTTCTACCCAGTTTATCAAGACATCTATAACAAGATACTACACCGTCGAAGTTACCACCAAATGGTAAAACATATGTTACTGAAGGAGACGCTTGTCCTGATATCGTCAAACAGTTATCGGAAGTTAAACAAGAAACACCAGGTGTTAACTCTAAATCCGTAAATATCCAATAAAATGTTTCTTGGTTAGTACATCGTTCTATACACGAAGAACCGCTATAATAAGGCATAATTTTTTTTTATTTATAATTTATAATTTGAAATTTTAATGTTCTTTTATAAGTATTAATTTCACCAGAACTCTCAACTTTAATATCTACAAAATATTCATTTGGTATTTTATCTCTTGTATCAAAAATGAAATAATATTCATTCGGTGTTCTATTAATTTTTGTCCAATCTTGAACTTGTACTTCCGTTTGTCCTTCTCTGACGTAAACTCTATAATAAGCACTTACCTTTTGTAAAAGTTTTTGTGTTGTGTATGCTTGTTTAATTACTACACCTACTTTTCTAATGTCAGTCTTGAATATTTTTTCATCTTGTTTAATACCATAAAAATCAAATCCATAGATTTTTGGGTCTTGGGAATTTGTACCAATTTGTAGACTTTGACTTAATGGGAATAAGTTAAATGTGTTATATTGGTCAGGTAATGGAAAACCATTCAACTCTAAACCATACCATAAATCACTAAATGTACAAGGTGTAGAAAATCCAACTAAAGGTGGTATTGTTACTTCATAAACACCTTTTGTTCTTTGACAAGACGGGATACCCGTTAACGCTGGTATTGGATTACCCGAATTATCTCTAATAGTAACAAATGGTGGGGTATCTAAGCTGATAGGTAAACCATTGTCGTATAAGTATAAATAAAGGTGATTAACCCTTCCTAATGTAAAAAGATTTCTATCATCATCTATATAGTCATTATAACTTGTTTCAAGATATGGTTCATAAAACGTTTGGGTATGTCTTGTAAAAAACTGAACCTCATAAGCGTCAGTCAAACCTGTTAAGTTTTCTATTTGAGGTTTGTAGGCAATACCCCATCCTGCGGTAGTAATTGAACCATCTAAAACACCTTCAATTTCACTTGTCATATCAAAAGCAATATCTTCATTACCAAACTCAAAATGTTGAGTGTCTACGATATGAAGTGATGAAAATGGATACAAACCAGTTTCTGTATTATTGTATATTCCTGGAGTACCCCACTCATAAATTGTTGTTCTATTAAACCAATTAGATGGTCTTACAGAATAATTTTTATCTAATTCATTATAAGTGTAAATTAAATCAGCATAATCATATCCGACACCTTCATCCCAATTTTGAACTGTTAATTCTTCATCAAGTAAATTTGGTATTCTAAATAAAATTAAATCGAATGAAGTAGCTCTTTTTCTTAATTGTGATGTCTCAGTATTTAATAGTTCTTGATTAAATGATGATGTATTCACCATTCTTAAAGTATGTGTTACTGAATCGTTACATGATGTGGTTATTGTACCATCTGTATATTTTTCTATTAATAGGCCTAAATCCAAGTCAAATATGAAACGGCTATAACCATTTGGATATGTTAAATTAACAGTTGACCCATAAAATAATTCTGTAACAGGATTTCTTCCTGTATTCACAAAACTATTTAATATGATTGTATTATTTCTACTAAAATACGAATTATTAATTGACATTAACGTTTTTAGTAATAAATATCAATTAATTCGGATTTCGTTATTAAGAATATTATTTTGAGCGTCAGAAAGAAGAGCGTCTATGTCTTCCACGGTTTGTCCATTACCTGACGCAACTCTAACAGGTTTAAGTACGGCAACAGGATGAACATGACCTTTAACAAATGACCAAATTTTTTCAATCAACTCAATCATTAAATCTCCACGTACTGTTGGATATGTTTGAAAATATAACGAGTTAGTACCATTAAATTTATCTTGTGGAATACCGTATATTGTTTCATCAAGAAAAATTTGACCTTTAGGTCCTTTTGAGTCGTGAGATAATAGATAAATTCTCTGTCCACCCATAACACTATAAGTGACTCCTTCAGATAAAAAATCGGATGGAATATATGATTCAGTTACAAAACTTGCGTCTTTACCTATTTTCGGATTTCCATTTCCTTCAATACCCGAAATCAAGAAAAACCCACTTTCATTTGTTGCCGGGTTCATTTTAATTTCATTACTAAATCTAACAAAATTATTAAATTCCGCAATATCAATTGAAGTTCCACCTGTAAATTTTGTTGCTAAATTATAATTCTCAATTGATGGTGTTACTATAAATGGTAATAAACTTGTTTTATCTTGACCAATTGTAGGGTTTCTAAAAGTATATCCTGGCATTTGTAAATAACCATTCCATAACTCATTTAAAAAAGTATTACATAATAAAACAGCTTCTTCAAATGTTTTATTTTCAAAAACAACTTCAGCCAAAGGAGATTCATACTCACCTGGTAAAATTTTTGTTATTGTTTCGGCATTAAATGTTTGTGTTGTGTATTTTGGATTCTGAATAACATTGTGTAATGATATACTACCTCTAAAATTATTTTGAGTGTTATCTAAATTAGAAATGTGCCAAATAATTAATTTTTTAATAAACGTTACATTTTCAACTAATCTACTTGATGTTTGTTCAGGTAATTCAATTTGTTTTCTTGAAAAATTTGTTAGTTGTAAAAATGCTCTTCTATAATTTGATACTGGTAATTGGTTTGATTTAAATTCAAAACTTTTACCTGCTCTAATTAATACTTCATTAGGTTTTACAATAACGTCAGCGTCTCCTCTACCTAATAAGGCATTATCACCAGGTTCAGGAAAAATTCCTTCAGAACTTTTTTCTCTATAAGAACCATTTTTGTCTTTTAAACTTTGATTTTGTTTAATTCTATCCCCTGAAGCTAAGAATTTTTTAGCACCCTGAAAATTTTCAAAAGGTGTCATAACTGGAGATGAGAATGGACCTTGAATATAAAATTGATTTTGATAAGGATAAAGTCGGTTCATGTAAAAAATATTTACATATTCACCAACTTTTGGAATTTGATTTATATAAAATGGTAATAAAGGTAAAAATATCAATGGGTCTCTACTTGTCCATTTATCTTTTTCTTCATCCCAATCAGGTATTGAATCGATGATATCTTTAAAATTTACAGTTTCAGGTATGACACGTAATCTACCTAAAACCATTGGGTCAGAATCATCAAGTACAATGCCCGGGAACATTATTTGATATTTATTTTCTTCTGTAATATTAATCATTTTTTTCGACTTCTACTTTGATACTCTTTTAATATTGTATTATAGTTATTTTCTAACTTATCTAAATGATGAGTTAATAATACAAGTTGATTTTTTGTTTTTTCAAAATCATTATGTATAAATTCCATTACAAATTCTAAATCTTTATTTGAAGACAATTTGTATTCTTTTAATATTGATAATACTTTTTCAGCCTCTTTTTCGTTTGACATTCTTATAGTTTTTTTCCAAATACACTTTGTGGAACCGTTAATCCCGCAGGTGTGATAGTTAATGGACCTACCGCAACTTGTACTTTACCATTTTCAGTTTCTTCCAAATTCATACCTTTGATAGTTGCAAATTTACTCAATACTTCTAAATTTGGACTACCATCAGGTAAATCTCCGGTTGGAATCCCTATTTTTTGTAACTCTTCAATGACATTAATAAATGCTCTTGTCTCTGAATACCCATCTAACAATTGACTTGCAAAAAGTAAAGGTAATGGTATTTGAGTTTGACCATTTGCAGAATTTAATGCTAAACTTAACAGATTTAAAAGTTCATCAACAACACTTTTACATTTTCTAAAATCAGTTACAAATTGAGCAACTGCTAGTAAAATACCAACAAGTTTTAAAATTATCACTTGTTTTTTTATTCTAATCTCTTTTGAGATATCATTAATAATTTGTATGATTAATTGTTTAATATCTTTTTTAATTAATTCAAATAATTCTTCAACGAATAATGCTCCAATTTTAGAAATTAAATTCTTGGCATATTCTTTAAAGTTTTTGATAAATGAATACATCGAATCTACCGCACTTTGGAAAGTTTCTCCCAAAGAATATAACATAATAAAAATTGGTAATAATAACTTAGGAAGAACAACCGCTCCAACAACACCTTGTACAAATTGTTGAATAAAACTCGTGTCTATTGCCCCATCTATATTTGGTCTAACACCAAATTGCCATGCAGGATTATTAGCCAAAGTATTAGAAGCGGCAATTGCTGCATCTACAATTTGTTCATCAGGTACGTAAATTAAGTTTGCAATTGCGTCATTAATATCATCCGCATTCACAGGTAGTTTGGCAGTTGTACATTCTAAGTATTCGACAACACCAAGTTGAAAGTTTGCAATTGTTTCATTGATTTGTCTTAAATCCATTTCTGTAAATTCAAAGAAACCTTTTTCGATATCACCCAACTCAGCAATTTTCGCAATTCCGCTAGTATCAATTTCTTGTCGATTATCAAAACATAATCCAAGTATTCTTGATACGATTATATCAAATTTAGTTGCATCTTCTACTTGAGTAATACCTAAATCGGCACTCAAAGATGCTGATTTACAAAGTGATTCCATTATTTTACCTATAACACCTTTGAGCTCAATTGGTTGTAAAGTTTTATAGTAGTCAATCATAAATTCTTTAACTCGATTAATATTATTATTTCGGTTAACTAATGTGACTTTAAAGTAAGGAACACCACCAACTTCTACATATTGTATATCAAATAAATCTTGACCTGAAGCTCCTTTATATAATTGACCATTATCCACAGAATAAGGTTGACCACTTTGGATTCTTTGGTATAATTCTCTGTTCATTGGAAAAGGATTGTTCTGAACAACAATTGCATCTTTTTCATAAAAAACTCTACCAACTCGTGATGATGGGTCTATCTTTAATAAAGATGTAAAATCTAAACTTTGAACTGGAATATATATGTCTTGAGGATTGTATGTTTGAGTTTGGTCACAACCTAAAACATTAATAGACTCCATTATTAAAATCTCACTAATTTTAGGTTGAATATTTTTTACAGTTTGAATTAATAGTTTTTTAATATATTTGGCGGAGTTAGAACCCTTACCTGAAGTGATTTTATTTATATCTAATAATTCGTCAAACTGATTCTTTATTTTTTTTTCAAACGCTTCTTTCTTTTCTTTTATACCTGAAAGACTCTCAGCATATAAACTTTGTAAATTATCTAAAGTACCTCCGGCCTTTTTTGATAATTCATCATATTTTGTTTTTAAATCATTGTAGGATTTACTAGAATTAACTTTATCTTTTAATTTGTCATAATCTACTTTTAAGTCTATTGAAGGCATAATGAATTATTTTTTCATTTTATATGTTTCATCAGATTTAGAAATATCTTTTTCAATTAAAGTTTTCATAAATTCATCATCAACATCTAAATCAGATAATGTAAAAGATTCTTTAGTTGAACTATTTTTTTCCCACATACTAGATTGTAATTTAGATAATTGTAATTTTTTTTCTAAACAATCGTTAACAATTTTTTGTTGTTCTTTAATTACTGGACCTAAAACAGTCATGTCTTCAGATTCTTTCATCATTGACAACATTTTGTTTTGAATTCTAATTGCAGTATTTCTTTGTTCAACCAATTCATTATAAATTTCTTGCATCAATGATAACATAGAATCTTTAGTTAAATTGATTTCTTTTTTTGTGGGACGTGGCATATTGATAAATACTGTAATTTATTTTTTTTTATTTTACCATTTTCTCAACTAAGTTGTGGTATATAACTTTGTATTTTTTCATTGAACTTCTAATTTCTTTTGTATTTAAATTAGTCATTTCTCTTAACGATAACAATATAATATTCTTATTAAATTTATTGTTAGAAGTTCCTATAAATATTTGTTCGTAATTTTCAAATATATCATACAACGCCTGACCTAATTTTACTTCATTTTCAGAAAGATTTTTATCTGATAATAATAAATCAATTTCAACTAAAAAATTTTTTATTATTTTTTCAGAATCTAAATTATCTGCGTCAATATTATAAGAAAATTCAGTTCTATTTTCTAAATCACTAGAAATATCTTCATATGAAATTTTTCTATTGATATCTTTTTGGTCTTTAATTATTTGACCCATCAAATAATTTTTACAAATTGTACCGAAATATGAATAAGCCTTTTTTTCTTTTGAAGGCTTAAACTTATCTATTTTGGTCATTAAAAATGAGTGAGTATCTATATGTATTTCATAAAAATCCATATCTTTTCTGTACAATTTGTATCTTCTTATAATGGAAGATATCATTTTGTCTAAAGGTTTTCTGAGAAACTCATTATAAATTTTATTTTTTTCTTCAAAAGAAGTGGCGGATAAAAAATTTACCACAGCCAACTCCTCTCGAACATCAAAATAATTAGTTTGTTTTGGTTTCCTACCTTTCTTTTTTAACTCAACACTGGTTTGTCCAGAAATATCTTGAGTTTCAATCATCAAACTTCTTCAGTTTCGTATTTTATGGCTCTATCATGAATGAAAAAATATTCTTTCTTAGCCGATTCAATCCAAAACCTTACTTCATCATCAGTTAAAACATTGTCACCATTTTTGTAATTCCAAAAAATTGAACCTGTTCTTAAATTAACATGTTTATATCCAATTTTAGGTATTGTCATTATTTTAATTGAATTGTGTGTCATTCTTAAAAAGAACTCATATCCAAAAGTTAATTTAAATGATGCTTTTAATAATCCAAAATCAATAAATGATTCTTTTTTAATAACCATTCCTGACAATTGGAAATTTTGAAATTGATGAAGTGTTTCATTTATTAAAAATCCCATTTCTTCTGAAATGTTTAAAGCAAAAGTTGCTTCATTTGTAAATCCAACGAATAAGTTTTTTTCATCGGTATCAACAACAATTGGTAAAAAGGCATGTACTTCAGGATATGACTCCGAATAAGATTTAACATTTTTAAACCAAATTGATGAATATTCATCATCAAACTCAAAAATAGATATAAATTTACCTTTAGCAATTCTTGCTCCTATATTAACTTGTTCACAAAAGTTTGGTTCTTTTTTCCATTCTTCTTTAACCAAATTTATACCTGTAAAATCGTATGAACTTAAAAATTCAAGTAATTTACTTTCATTTGTATGAACAATTATTAATTCTTTAAACCCAACTTTTTGAGTTTTTAATGAGTTAATACATTTTGTAAAGTACTCTTCAAAATCGATTGCCGATGCACTTTTTAGTGGTAAGATGACTGATAAGTCTAAAATTTCTTTTTCTAATGTTTCCATATTATTCTTCTACTGTTTCTTGTAATTTATTTAGTTGTTCTTCAAATGATTCAATACGAATTTTGAAATATTCTTCGAAAAGGTCTAATACATTTTTATTAAATGATTCTTTTGTTGGTAAAGATTCTACTGTTTTTTTTATGTTTTCATAAAGTTCTGGTTTAAGATTGTCTTCTAACCAATTTTGTAAAATATCAGCAATAAAATCTACAGTTTGAATTTTATTGTTTATCCAAAATCCATTTTCTTCATTTAACCATTGTGGTAATAAATTAGGTACCACACCCAAAACAGGTACACCTGATTTCATACTTTCTAATGGGAATGTACCATATGAACTTGTTTCATCAATCCACACTGATAAGAAACTATCTTGAAGAGCTAATGCAAATTCTTTTTCAGTTAACCCTCTCATATCTCTAAATGTAATCCATCTATATTGTGGGAATTTCAAATAGAAAGATTTAATAGTATTTACAGAATCTCTTTGGTCTCTTGAAAAGATAGTGATGATTGGTTTAGATGGTTTAGTCTGAGGTTTGAAATGGTCAGAGATATATGGTTCAATAATATCAAAAGATATATTTCTCATAATTGACTCTAATAACTCTTCTTGTTTTTTTGACGTGGTAATACATTTGAAAAAACCAAGTTGATTCCAATTTTGTCCAGGTTGTAAAGTCTCCAATATGTAATCGTAAGCCTGAGATAATACAATTTTACCACATGTTAATTTTGTAATTTGAGACATAACAAATCCATAAAGTTCAGGTATAACAATAAAATCATCAGGTGAGATTGATAAGTTTGTACCTTCAATACAGTTGTGAGGTAGTTTTTCCATAAACTCATGACCAAGCCATTCTGAAACACCTGTGTAATCTGGTTTTTCGTGTAGGATAATAGGAGTATAACCTGATTCATGTAATACCATCGCCATTCTATAAATTACGGCGACTGATGCTTTTGCATGACCTTTTGTGTCTTGTACAATAAAATAAATCTTAGATGATTTATTTTTCATGTTTTGAATTGAATTTTCTAACTTTGAAAGTTGTTCTTTGTTCATTTTTTAAAATTTAGTTAATATATGTTTATTCATTAGAGAATTAAATGCTATTTTGAATGGAATCGACAATTCAGAACTTTTTTCACCTAATTGTTCATCAACTTGTTCTGATTCAGTCAAAAGAATCTCAACCATCATTTTAACCATATCATATTTTACAACACTAATATGGTTTTCATTTCCCCCTGATGGGTTTGGGATATTTATGTAACTTTCGATTTTATCTAAATCTAAAAAGTATTCTTTACCTAAAACTTTTAACATGGTCTTATTTTATTAATTGTCTCTTCAAATTGCTTTAAAGAATTTATTTTATAATATGTTTCAATCTCTTTATTATAGTCAGTTTCAAATTTCACAACTATTTTATCAGATGGATAATCTAATAATAAGTTAGGGTTTGATGTAAGTAAAATGTCAATTTCATTCCACATTGAATTAATTGTAGAATTACTGTAAAATTTTATTTTTTCGATTAGACAACCAAATTTTGATAAGAAGAATAAAGTTGCTGGTTTAGACTTTCCTATCTCGTCAGAAACTATTAATAAATCAAATTTTTCTCTTAAATTATGATATATTTCATTTAAATCATTAAATGATGTAAATTCAGATGATGATGCATGTCCAAAAATCTCCATAGTATATTCTTCAAATAAAAAAGAATAAAGTTCATCGTCAGTTTGAAATTTAAAATGATTTCTTAAATTTAAACTCGTTACAGGTAATTCCATACCATACTCAAATGGTTCGACCGATTCTAATAATTCAGTATTACCTGAGTAATCTAAATTAAATTTAGGTAACTCAGAAGAATCAAAATTATTTTCTATATAAAATTTACTATAAGTCTGTTCAATTTTACCAATAGTATTTCTTAAAACACCATTTATTTCAATTCCTATTCTCATTCTTCGTATTTTTTTAAAATTTCACCAATTAGAGGATTTCTAACAACGTCTTTAGATTCAAATTCAAAAACTCCAACATCATTTAAATTTTTGAATTTTTGTATTGCGTCATATAATCCTGATTGTTTTTTATCTTTATATCTGTCTGTCTGTTCTAAATCACCTGATATAAAAAATTTACTATTAAAACCAATTCTTGTTAATAATAATTTCATTTGATTAGGTGTTGAATTTTGTGCCTCCTCAAAAATTAGAATTGAGTTATCTATATTCATACCTCTCATATATGCTAAAGCAAAAACTTCAATAACCTCCATCTGTTTTAATTTTTCTCTTGATTCTTTTCCAATAATTTTGTTCATTAAGTAATATGATGGAAAAATATAAGGGTCCAATTTTTCCTCAACATTTCCAGGTAGTGAACCAAGTTTTTCCTCAGCTTCAACTGCCGGTCTAACAATAATGATTTTTTCATATTGTGTGTTTGGGTCAGAAAGTAAATCTAAAGCCGCTTTCATTGCGATATAACTTTTACCAACACCAGCAGGTCCTGAACAAATAGTAATTTGTTTACCAACTAATAAATCATAATATTTTTTTTGATTTTCAGATAAAAATTTTTCTTTAGATTTTTTTTTAATTACTTGTAATATTTGTTCTTTTTTGTTTACTTGAGGTTTAACTTCCTCAGATGTATTTTGATTAACTTTTTTTCTACTTGTCATTTTTTGTGATTTTTATGTTTTCTTACGATATGTTGAGTATTCGCAATCCTATTTTGAGATTTATTACGTCTTATCATTAATTGGTCTTCTTTAGGATTTAAAAAATTATAATTAGAAATAAATGTTGGAATAAGTATAATTTGTTTATTGAAAAACTTGTATACGTTTAACCAAAAATAATAATCTAACGACCAATTTTTATAATCCTCATACTTTGGCCATTTAACTGTTTTTAAACATTCAACATGACTAAAAACGTTTCCTGTATCAATCATACTACTTCTAGGAATTGACTCTTTAAGTCTTAACTCTCCAGATTTAGTTATTTGCTGACCAACAATAATACCTTTAAAATTTTCTTCACTTATTTTCAAATATTCTTTGTACATCCCTATATTAAAAATAGTGTCGTCATCTAAACAACAAAAATATCCTTCATTTAAATTTTCAAAAACAAAATTTCGTTTAGTCCATCTTTCTTTATCGTCACAATCAACTTCATAAATTTTTATATTATCATTGTCCTCTAAAAAAGAATATTCTAATTTATTTGTTTTATTTGACTTGCTAATGTGCCACATTATATCATCGTTTTTTGGAATTGATTCATAAATTTGTTCCAAATTTTCGGGTCTATATAATGGTGTAACAATGTGTAACATTAATTTATTTTTTTGTCTGATTCTTATGTGGAAAGGGGATATTAGGTATTTGTTTTTGTAAAAACGGACATATTTTTTCCCATCCGTCACCTTCCTCAAAATTTAAAATTAAAAGTTTATCAGTACCTTTAAAGTATTCAATAATTTGATTATTTCTGGATTCATATTTTTCAATCATATTAGGTATGTCTGATAAAAAATCATCATTACCATAACATGTTTGTGAAATTGTTTTATAAAACCATCTATTTTTTTGTCCTATTTTTTTATTCCATCTTAAACAAGAGTCAACCCATTTTTGACTATCTCTTATTGTTAGTATGAATTTTGAGTCAGGATATTTTTCATTAAGTTTTACATAAAAATCAGTATGATTCCATGGTCGGTCTTCAAATGCATCATACTTTAAAACCAAATCATAAAGTTTGGATAGTTTACCTTCATAATAGTCAGAAAAATATTTACTATTATTATCATACATAATTTTTTCTGGACAAAATCTATAGTTCAAATGTTTTAACGCAGATGTAAGAGTTGTTGTTCCAGTTTTATTTTGGCCAATACAGAAAATTTTCATTATAACTTATTTTAGTAAAAAAAATCAAATAATAAATTATTTTGTGAAATTATTTGATTTATGAGGTTTATTTCTTCTTGTGATAATACTTTGAGATAAGTATTAATATTATTAGAATCGATTTCACCGATTAATTTTTTTTTCCAATCCATAGTAATAGATGGTTCATCAAAAAATTTTTTTGAATTAAAATTCATTTCAACATCTGTAAAAGTGATATTTAAAAAGTTAAATATTTTTTTTATTGAATTTTCAATATCAGATATAATGTCTTCATAAAATATGATTAAACATCTTTCATTTTTATTTTTTAAAAAAAGAGATATTTTATTATTGTTATCAATCCATCTATTGGTTATTTCTTCTACTGAATTGGGAAATTTTGGTTTGTATTTTGATTCAGGTAATTCGTTAACTTTTATGTATGATGAAACAACATCTTTAGGATTTCTAATTATAAAAATATATTTTGGTTCATCATAGATTAACTCAATATCTTCTAAATGATTTAAAAAATAATTGTTTTTATCCCCCCAAATCTCAATATTTTTTTTATTAATTTGATTACCATAAAAAACATATATTTTTTCAATTAATTCAAAATAGTTTTTTATTTTTTGTTTCTTCAAATAGACGGATAGGTTTTTCTTATTTAATGACCACCCCTCAATTTTTTTAGTTTCAAATAAATCGTCCAAAAACAAATCAATCATTTCCATTTTAAAATTTTTATATTTTTCAAAAAGAAAATGAGAAAACCCACATTCTGGTGGTACTACAACATTATCATGACTGTTTATTAATACACGTAGTAAAGAAGTTCCAGACCTAGGATTACCTAAAATTATTAATGGTTTATTTTGAATCATCTATGTCTTTGGTTATTTAATTTATTGTATATTGAAATTGTTTTATTAATTAATTTTACTTTATATTTAAAAAACTCCCATACCATTAACCAAAAAAAATAATCAATATTTGAAGTTTTTATATCCTGAGGATTTGGCCATTCAACGTGAGGTAAACAAGAACTATTAGAAATAACATTATTCATATCAATTTTACCTGATTTAGGTACAGAAGGTGTTAGTTTTATTCTATTAAATTTATCCATTTGTCTACCAATAATTAATCCTTCAAAGTTTTCATTTTTAACTTTTGAATATTCTAAATACATATTCTCATGAAAAATGGTGTCATCATCTAAAAAACAAAAATATCCATCTTTTATGTTACTCAAAATTTTTCGTTTTTTTAAATAAATTTCATTATCTAAACAATCTACTTCATAAATTTGAATTCGTTTATCTAATAAAATTTCTTGGACTTTAATTTTTTCAGTTTTATCTGATTTTGCAATATGCCAAACTATATCCTCATGACTTGGAATTGATTTATAAATTTCCAATAAATTTTCAGGTCTATATAATGCTGTTACAATGTGTAGCATTTAAAAAAAATTTTTAATTATATCTAGATTTTTTAATTCATCTAAATTTTTTCTAAATTTATCAAATTCTAAATTTATAGAATTATCGTCAATTAAAGTGTAACGACCTGTTACACTAGTATAAAATGATTTGTTGTAGATATTATTTTCTTTATATATCTTTGAACAAATTTTACCAATATCAATCAAAAACAAATTATTATCAATAATAATGTTTTTTTTATTATGTCTACCACCCGTCCATTTAAATTCTTTTTTTAATATACAAACTTTTGATTTCCAATTTATGTTTTTTCTATATTTGTTTCTTTGTTCTAAAATTGGTAAATCCTCATCTAAAAAATTTTCATCGTAGTCTTGGATAATCTCAATACCAATTGGACAATATAAATTTTCGTTTGTGTCTTCAATATATTTTTTTAGATTTGGATGGTAAATTAATTCATCTATGTCGGCGTAAACAACAATATAATTTTCTTTTAATAAATTTTTTTGTATTTCATTCTGAAGTGTGACAACTTTTCCTTTTCCTAATTCATTTTTTTTAATCACTTTAAAATTATCTTCATTAAAATTTTTTAATTTTAAATATTGTTTAAGATTTGTTGAATTTTTTTCATTTATTAAAAATAAAAATTCTTGTTTATCAAAAAATTTTGTATAATATGATATGAATTTTTCAGAAAAAAAATTAATTCTATCAATATGAGTTATTAGTTTATATTCCATTATATAGTTTTAATTATTTTACATGGATTACCATAAGCTAAAACGTTATCAGGTATGTCTTTTGTTACTAAAGAACCCCCACCAATAATTGAGTTATTACCAATTTTAACCCCATCAAAAACATTAACACCAATACCAATTTGACAACTATTACCTATTGTAACATTACCTGCGATATTTGTACCTGGGTTTATTGTTGTATAGTTCCCAATTGTGGTATGATGACCAATACTCACATTTCGGTTAATAAATACATAATTACCAATTGAAGATTGTCCTGCGATACATACCATTGTATTGATTATATTTCCAACTCCAATTTTAACAGTTGATGAAATATCAGAATTTTTAGAAATTAAATTAATAAATTGATTTAAATTAATCTGTTGAAAATTATTTAATAAATTAATTTTTGTATTTTTTTGTGTAACACCAATAACAAAATTACTATGATAATTTTCTTGAACTTCTTTGAAAAAATTTATTTCAAAATTTGAATTAATAAAAGTTTTATTAGGTAATTGAGATAAATTATTAATGATATTTATTTTGGGAAAGTGATTATTACTTTCTAAAATATCAAAAATCATAGTCAATGTCGCCTCACTAAATCCTAAAATAGTGATATCAGAATTTAAATTCATTTTGTTTTATAAACTTCGAATTTACTTAAGTCAGGATATTTTAATTCTAAATCGTCATTATGTTTTGGTGTTCCATCGTTATTCCAAAATTGATTCATTAATAAAATACCTCTAGCACATAACTCCGGCATCATATAAAAATTCCATCCTATTACAGGGTTTATGTCAAAATTATCTTCATGATAAGAGCACTCATCTCTTCCACTAAATCTTGCTTTTTTAAACCATTTATACGCTTCTTCATCATCCGTCAATATTGCACCACCTTTAGACAATTTTAAATGTTTATAAGGTCCTGTAAAAGAAACACACATATGTGTGTTTGGTTTATACATGTTGTATGTGAAACTTAAAGCACTATCCCAAACTTTAGTGGGGTAAAGTTGATATGAACCTTTTAAGGTTTCTCCACTAACAGGCATAAAATCAATTATACCTCCGGCATGTATTATTTCACAAGGTACTGAAGGATATGTCCTTGATGGTATACTAATTTTTTTACCTTGTACTTTTTCATACATTAAACATAAAAAAATTGCGTTAGATTGATTATCTACTGATACAACAAAAGGTGCTTTTGTATACTCAGAAATACTTTTTTCAAACTGCTCTGTTATTTTGTAAACTCCGTTTGCCATAATTTTTTGTTTTGAAAACCAAATGATTTAAATTCTTTTGGTGTGATTATTCCCAAATCTAAATTTTCCATGATTTTATGAATCCTTTTAAGTAATTCAATATTTGTTGTTTTAATTTTATCCTTATAATATAAATTATCTTCTAATCCAATACGAATACCGTCAGAAAATGTTAATCCTAAAATATTTGAATCCAATTGAAATTTTCCAATTCCACCAAAACACATTACTGAATTTTTTGGTTTGTTATTAACGATTGAAGAAACTGTTGATAAATCTAGTTGAGCATTGTATACGTTACCAAAAATAACATTTATATAATTAGGTCCAGTTAGAATATTTTTTTCAATAAGGTAATTTGTATAATTTAACATACCCGAATCAAAACATTCAATTTCCGGTATTACTCCAAATTCTTTCATTTTTTCAATCAATAAAATTATCGTATCAGGTGAATTTAAAGATGCTCCTGTTGGGAAATTCAAAGAAGACATAGTTAAAGACCCCATATCAGGTAATAATTCTAAAACTTCAGTTCGTTTCTCAATCTCGGGAAAATTTCTTCCTGTTAATGAAACACAAATTGTTAAATCAGGACAATATTTTCTTATTCCCTCAATAATTGGTCTATAATGTTCACTTTTATAACTGTTTTCTAAAGTGAATGGGTCCCTGGCATGTAAGTGAGTTAATGTTATACCTAATTCATATGCTTGATGAACCTCCTCAATAATTTCTGATGGTAATAAAGGTGCTAAAGAATTTTTTCGATTTGTTTGAGTACCTGTCGGAGTAAAATTTATAATTTTATTTTTTTGTGTCATAATTAATATATATCTTTATTACGATAATTAACTAACCAATAATCAATCATCTCATCTAACATAGATTCAAATGTGTAGTCATGAGTCCATCCAGTTGTTTTTATAAGTTTAGAAGAATCCCCTTTTAAATCGTGTAATTCTTCAGGTCTTAAAAATTTCTCATCTTGAGTTACATATTCTTCATAGTTTAAACCTAATGAAGAAAACACGTAATCACAAAGTTCTTTAACTGAATGAGATATCCCTGTAGAACAAACAAAATCATCAGGATTTTCTAATTGAAGAATTTCCCACATTGCTTTAACATAGTCTTTAGCATGCCCCCAATCACGAGTAGCATCAAGATTACCTAATTTAAGTTCGTTAGATAGTCCTAATTTAATCTTAACCGCTTCTTTACATACTTTATTGGTTACAAAGTTAGTTCCTCTTCTTGGTGATTCATGGTTAAATAAAATACCATTAGAAATGAACATACCATAAGAGTTTCTATAGTTACGACAAATGTTATAACTGAATACTTTTGCACATCCGTATGGTGAGACAGGGTTCATTGGTGTTGATTCTCTTTGATAACCATCAGAATCAATTGAATTACCGAACATTTCTGATGATGATGCTTGGTATATTTTTGTATCAGGTTTTATTAATTTAACCGATTCTAAAAGATTTAACGTACCCAAACCTGTAACGTTTGATGTGTATATTGGTTGGTCAAATGAAATTCTAACATGTGACTGAGCCGCCAAATTATATATTTCATCAGGCATTACTTTTTGTATTACATTAATTAATGATGACATGTCTGTTAAATCACCATAATGTAATTTTATTTTATCATATACTTTATCTAATCTTGAGGTTTGATTTTCAGCAACCGAATTTCTTTTTAATATCCCATGAACTTCATAACCTTTTTCTAATAGAAATTCAGACAAGTAAGAACCATCTTGTCCATTAATACCTGTAATTAATGCTTTCCTCATGTTTTTTAGTTATATTAATTTTTGAACCAAAAAACTCCACATTGGTCCACAACTTTAATTTCATCATTAATTTTATTTTGATTTCTAAAATCGGAAACCGCTTTAACACAATTTTTTAAACAATAATCATCAATAATTATTACACCATCTTTATTAACTTTTTCATATAAATTACTTAGAACATCAATAGTTGAACCATACATGTCACCATCAAATCTTAAAATACTTAATTTTTGAATTTCTTTATTATCTTTTAAAGTTTCATTAAACCATCCCTTAAGAAAAATAACATTTTCATCTAAAACATCATATTTTTTAAAATTTGATTTAACCTCATCTAATGAAACTTTAAGATAGTTAAAAGTATGATGAGTATCTCCCAAATCATCAGGATATAATTCTACGTTTGGTTTAGGTAATCCCTCAAATGAATCGGCAACAAATGTTTTTCTATTCATATTATAAAACTTATTATAAAAACTTATAAAAATTGATGCACCACCTCTCCAAACTCCTGTTTCAATAAAATCTCCATCTATGTTATTTTCTCGGACATAATCTAAAGAATTGTGAAGATTGTCCAATCGTTTAAGTCCAATCATAGTATGAGCTCTGTCTGGCCAGTCTAATCCGCCCAATCTTTTTTCATCGACATTTTTATTTAAAATTTCCAAAATTTTTTCATCATCTGGAAAAACATTATTATCGTAGTAGTTATTTCTAACTTTTTCATCAAAAACTGTGTCAGTTAATAATCTTTTTAAAAACTCTAATTTTAGTTCCATTTTTTTAATATTGTTAATTTATTATTATTTCCAAATTCCTTTTCAATTTATTAAGATTTACCCAATTCTGAATTTAAAAAATCTTGTATATTTTCGGAACATAATAATGGTGATAATTCATTAATTTTTTCATTACTTAAGTCCCACCATTTAATTTCTAAAAGTTTTTCAATGACATCTTTATCAAATCTATATTTTATAAGTTTTGCCGGATTACCACCAACAATACTGTAAGGTTCAACATCTTTAACCACATGTGAATTATTCGCTAATACCGCGCCATCACCTATTTTAACACCACTCATAATTGTTACGTCAGACCCAATCCAAACATCATTACCAATTATCACATCACCATTTGTTTTTGGATGTCCTTGACCATTAAATTTGTTAAAAACACCTTGATGTATATGTCCAAATGGGTATGTTGTAATCCATTCAACTCTATGATTCCCACCTAAATAAATTTTAATATTTGAGGCAATAGAACAAAATGAACCAATTTCTAATTTTGAGCCTTCCCCCCAAGTTAATACTGATATATTATTATGTCCATAAGTGTATTTACCTACATTCATTTTCTTTTTAAAATTGTTAATCCATTATTATTTTCAAATTCCTTTTCAATTTCCCAAGACTTACCCAATTCTGAATTTAAAAATTCTTGAATTGCTGGAACCAAACCTTGTTTGTTTACTTCTTGTGTTTTAATTAAATTACTTGCGTGTTCATATATTAGTTCATCATTTTGTCCAAAACTTACAGTATCATGTAAAATTATATATTTTCTAACTTTAGAAGAATGTAAAGTTAATTCAGATATCAATTGATTATATGTGTGTAAAGTATCAATAAAAAGTAAATCAGTTTCTTCTATTGTTGTTTTTAAAACATCCTCATTTAAAAAAATAAAATTTATATTATATTCTGAGCAAATATTAATTATTTCACTAATCTCTTCAGTTGATACAATATCATATCCTATTATTTTTTTTGGGTTAGACATTAAAAATGCCCATGTTGATGAACCCCATCTTATCCCCATTTCTGTAATGTGATTACATTTTAAAGAATATTCATATAATACATCCAAATGTTCATTGATGTCTGATTCTGTATTCTTATTCAATAAAAACTTTTCTTCAACCTTTTTCATTTTTTTAAAAAAAAATAATCAATCGATTAATAATCTAAACTATTGATTTTATTTATTATATTATTTTTTATTTAAATTAAAATTTAAACTTGTTCTATTTTATACTTTTTCATTTTTTCTTTATGAATTAATTTCATGATTTGTATATCATCTTGTCTTTGCATATTATTTCCAGTATAAATTCTATAATGAAAATAATCCATAGAAATTTGATGGATGTTTGTCATATGTTCTGGCTCGACCCAAAAACGAGTGATATCTTTATTAGTTAATTTTAAATTATGTTTATTGAAAAAATAACCTAAAGACAAATCGTCCACAAAATTAAAATCAATATCTTGTTCATTTTGTAAAATAAAATTAATAATATCTTTACTCATAAAAAAACAAGCCCCTGATACAAAATTAATTGTGTCACTTTTTCCTATAACACCTGAAATAAAATTTTCTTTTGGTTTATCTTTTAAAAATTCTTTAATTTTAAATTTATCAATATAAGAACTTGAGTTTGTTCTCACTATGTAATCAAAATCAAAATCTTTAATTAATTTTAACGCCTCAATAAATTTTTTTGAGGTGTTTTTTAAACTCTCTTTAATGTTTAGATGTATCTCGTTACCGACAATTTTATTTTCTGAACAATTTCCAAAATAGTAAAAAGTTTTAAAGTCATCAATTTCAAAGGAGTCCCAAGTTTGTTTTTGTGTTTCAAAAAAATCAGAATAATATTTCCCATCATTCATAGATAAAACTAAAAATAAAACTTTCATTAGTATAATAATTTTATAAGTTTATCAACTTCTGTTTTATATTTTGAATACGGCCTTAAAGAGTGAGAATCAATATAACCATATTTTTTTACTTTATCTTCATCGTATTTCCAATTAACTCTGTCTATTCTATCAATAGCTGTTGGATTCCAACCTCTGTTTAAAAAAATAACATTATTAGTTTTGTTTTTATATTCATTAACTTTATCGTACAAATATCTTTGGTCAGTAAACCAACCTTCGTTTCTAATTGACAAATACATACAAAATTGTTCCCAATTCAAATCAATATCAAAAACTTTAGAAAATAGTTTTGAATCCGCCGAGAAATAACACATAGGATATTGTTTCGCTCTCAAACATTCCGGATTATCGGAAGAATAAAGAATAATATTGTCCTCTGTTTGTTTTTCAGAATTATTTTTAAAATATGTTGGAGAAAGTGGTAACATGTCTATGTCTGAAATTAAACAAACACCATCAAGATATTTTGGTAAATAAAATCTAACAATTTGAGATTGTAGTCCTGAATTAACTCCATTTATATTTTTGAATTTTTTAACTAATCCAAATTCATCTTCATATAATTCCGAATCCTCATCACAAATCAAACCTAATACCGGAATAATACCAAAAACTTCTTTCCATATTTTAGAAACAACCGGCCAAAATTCTAGATACATCGGATTTGTATCTGAACCCATTAAAACATATTTTATATTTTTAATCATATTTTATTTTTTATCATACTTAAAATTTTCCAATCATCGTGTGGAACATCATTTTCATCAAATCTTTCACCAATAAATCTATATCCATCTCTTGGAAATGGAAATGGTTTACCTTGAAAAAAATCATCGTGTTCTAATTTATCATTTTTAAATTTTTCATAAATAATTTTTAAAAACGTTTGGTCAATACCGTAAAAATTTTCTCTATTTTTTGTGAAATTCTCAATTAAATTTTCCATATCGAATTTTTTACCTTTAACACCCCACATACCCGCTAAGATGCCAATAGAATCATTACCTGCAGGAATTTTATGATATGGATGGTCTCTCATGACATGTAAACTTTTTTTAGAATCAATCCATTCATATACTGCTAAACGTTCTCTTAAACTAATTCTACTGTCAGTATCTCTAAAAATAACATATTCACAGTCATCAAAATCAGATGCTAAAAATCTCCAAAAACAACCGTAAATAGTATCATCCATTTCGATTGTCTCAACCCCTAAATTATTTAATTTTTCAATTGTTTCAGTCGGTACGGTATTATCATAAAAAACAACCATTTCCCACTCAGGGTAAATATTTTTCCATAGTTCAGCATTTTTTATTGCTCCAATATTATACATTGGATTATCACCCCATAAACTAAAACTTAAATAATTCATGATAATTTGTTTGTTATTAACTCACTAATGTTTTTATCATAATCTACAAAATGACCTTGTGTACCATGAGAATCCATTTGATAATGTTTAATTAATTTTTGAGTCAAATAAACTTCATGTTTATACATCAAACTAAAAAATGTAGTAGACCTTTCATGAGCATGACCCGCAGTTTTGATACCATACATATTCTCGGCAATAGGTTCAAACCATTTCATATAAGAATTGAAAAAATCTACATTCATTGAACAGTTACTGGTTGATGACCACAACATATTTGGTTTCTGTCTCATATATGTTCTAATCGTCTTCTCCAAGTCAATTTTATAAACCTTCTTGATTGATTCAAATAAATCACCTGTCCATTCCTTATTGTCAATAAAATGATAATTACTACAAGGGAAAGGAATATACCCAATCATTTTTTGACCTTCAAACATGAACTTGGAGATGATTGGTTGTAAGTTAGGGGTTATAATAATATCATATTCAAAAAGATTAACATACTTTTTAGTGATAAGATTATTTTTCCATAAACAATACCAACCAGTATATGCGTTAAATGTAGGATATTGTTCGATATTGAATGGTAAGTTTCTTGCAATAATAACATTATCTTTCGATTCAATTTTATCTGTAGATTTACTTCCTAAAAAAACATATCTCAAGTTATCAAGGTTGTTGAATTTACCACTTTGTTCATATTCTAAAATAATATCTTGGTCATGACAAAAAATAAAAGTTTCACAAACATCAACATTAGTAATATCAATTGGTAAATTATTGTTATATTTTTCAACAAATTGTTTTCTTTTATCTTCCCAAGATTGATTTGTCATACCAATTGATAGGTGAGTTAAACGAATATCAGTAGTTACACCAATTTTAACACCATCAAGATAATTTGGCATACAAAATGACAAATCATAAAAATGGAATCCATTAAATTCCTCATCAAATTTGTGTTTGATTTTTGTTTTATCAAAACACATAAATAAACCATCAATTAAAACAACTTCTTCAGGTTTGTTTAATGGTTTAGAATAAGAACTTGTCCATTTTTTTCCTTCGTGTTTATGGTTAACAATACCATACATGGTTTGATTTACATCCCACCATCTACCTGATGAAGGTAAAAACTTTGAACCGGCAACACCGATAATCCCAAATTCAGTATTCTTGGAAAAAATCTTTAATAACTTATTACCCCAATTACTTGTCTCAAACTCAATATCATCGTGACAAAACACACAAATATCATTTGAACTTTGTTCAATTAATTCGTTGTAAACTTGAGGTAATGATTTTTCACCATTATTCACAACTTCAATTATTTCAACATTTTTTAAACCACATGTTTTTAAAACATATTCCTTGAATTGTGGTTTACTCTCTCTTGTACTATAACCTATTGTTATCATTTAATTAATTTTTATACATAAAATTATAAGCATCATAATCATCAACTTCACAAAAATCAAATTTTTCTTTTTCCCATTGCTCAGGTTTTTTTGTTGGACAATTATCCGCTTGACCTCTCATACATCTTCTTAACCAATCTTCAAATGATTTATGGTGGTAATGATTTATTTGTGCTACATCAATATCACCATTTTTATTAAATGGACCTGTAAACATTTCACCATTTGTACCCATTAATGGGGTATTTGGATTATGTGGTAAAACCATAAAACCATTTGAACTTAATTTCATAATTGTTTTTATATGTTGGTCAGCACCTTTTTGTTTTTTAAAAAATTGTTTTAACAAAGATTTTTCATGTTCTCCTCTAGTTATTTGACCATTAGCTCCAAAAAATTGCCAATTAATACCAACACCATAAGGATTATCAAAATCTTCTAAAAATTCTTTAATGTTATCATGTTCTTTTAAGACTATAAATTCGTCACAATCTAAAAAGGCGGCCCAATCAAATTTTTCCCTGAAGTTATTTAAGAAATGATTGTACGCTTCCATTTGTTTATGAGCCCCTGAAATTGGAATTTTAGTTACATAATCGGATTCAAAATTACAAACCCAATCATTCACATAAACATAAAATTCATCGAACCCTAATTTTTTATGGTAATTAACCCATTCTTCAAAATAAAAATCTTCATCTTTTGCGATACAAACTACAACTGTTTTCATATTAAATTCCTGTTGAACCAAAACCGTCTGACCCACGGTCTTTATTTATTAAATTATTTATTTCCTCAAGTTGAACCCATTTTCCATTAACTACGGGACATAAAACCGCTTGAGCTATTTTCATACCTTTTGGTATGGTTACTATGTAATTGTTAACATTAAAAACAATTACTTTAATTTCTCCGGTATATCCGTTATCAACTGTACCAGGTGAATTAAGAACCATTAAACCTTGATTAATTGCTAATCCACTCTTGGACCTAACCTGAATCTCATATCCATCTTTAATATCAAAAGAAAGTCCGGTTGGGACCAAGATTCTACCAAATGGAGGGATTTCCAAATCCTCAACTGAATGTAAATCAAAACCTGAATCAGAAGGGTAATTGTATTTTGGAGTAAACGCATCATCGTGTAATTTTTTATAACCTAATGGAAGTTGGACAATATCATTTACCATTCTATCTTCTAAATCTTTGATATCAACTCCAAATTCTTTTAATGTTTCATTAATATCTAATGTTTCATGAGAATCCATTATTTCTTTAAGTTTTTCTGAATAATCAGAAAAAAAATCATTATCTAAATTCATAGTTATTGTAATTCTTTTAATTTCTTTATTATCTCAATTAATACCTTAACATCATTTTCACAATATTTGGATATTTCATCTAATTTGTTTTCTTCCCAATAAGAGTTGTGAACCTTATCTCCTGTAACCTCACCTTGTTTTGAGGATTCAATCTCCATAGAAGCACATAATAAATCCAATGAACCTATTGATGTATACGCTCCATACTGCCAAATCTCTCTTGTATCGATTGCCTTAATTTCCCAAGGTTTAGTATCATAAGATGGTAAGATTGAAGGTGGCATCAACCCGTTGATAATCATACGTTTAGCCAACATAGGAATATCAAAGTTTTTCAGGTTATGTCCACAAAGGTGGAAATCCAACTTACCACAACGTTCAAGTAACTTCTGAACTTCTTTAAGTAAAGTATACTCATTCTCATTTGAGAAAGTTTGTGATTTAATATCACCATTATCCATGACAAAGGCAACACTTACACAAACAATCTTTGCAAATTCAGGAACAAGACCTGCTCTCTTTTGAAAAACATAGTTCATCAAGTCAGGTTCAGATGGAATATTATCTTCAGGAAATCTCTTCAAAAACCAATCAAAATAATTCTCAAATTGTTTGGCTAAAGAAGTATTGAACTCAAGACATTGGTCGTAGTTATAACAACCACCAACAGTTTCAATATCAATAAATAAGATTTTACTAATAGGTATTTTAATCATTTGCTCTGTTAATTATTTCAGGGTTTTGTTTAATAGTTTGAATTGTAATTAAATCTTTAATTTTGGTTGTGGACCAATCATGTGACCTTGTGGTATAGATTACTTTAATCGGTAAATGGTCACCAGTGAATCTCTTTCCAATATAATCGTCACCTAAAATTCTAATGTCAGGTTTATAAAAATCTATCAATTTAAGTAAATCATCTTCAGTTTGGTAAGTGACAACCTCATCAATATATTTTAAAGACATTAATGTTTTATACCTTTCGTACAAAGGTATTACAGGTTTATATTTTGTATAACGGGTTTCTGAAGGGTCTTTTTGTAAAAATACCATAAAATAATCACAGTGTCTTTTTGCTTCCTCAAAAGTATAGATATAACCCGGATGTAACAAATCAAAATTACCTGCAGTAAACCCAATTATTTTTTTATTAACAACCATCTTTTTTATTTTATTAAAGATTTATACCATTCAGCTCTGTTTTTAGTCACAACCCTTAAATCGTATGTGTCTTTAACTGTTTCATATAAACGCTCACCCATATCTTTAATTAAGTTAGGATTAGTGACTAATTTTTTAATGTATTTAGACCAATCACTATGATTTCTACTCTCATCAACTAATAAAGCGTTTCCATCGATAAAATTACCTTTATCCAAACTATGTTTTAAGTCTATAGTATACGGACCAACTTTAGAAGCGATTAACGCTTTTTTGTAAAAACCTGCTTCAATTACTTTTAGTTGAGATTTTACTCTGTTAAAAATATGGTTTTTAATTGGTGCTAATGAAATATCAAGTTTAGAATAGTTCATAGCGTAACTAGTAACTGGTTTAGTCCAAACACGAGAATAAGGTAATTCTATTTGGGATTCATAATCATATTCCTTAAACTCCATTAAATACTTTTTATAGTTGTCATCAATGATATTGTACTTATCGGTGAATATTTCTTCATATTTTGACCAAACAGTCTCATGTGGTAAAATTGGTCTTTTTTTCTCTTCCTTAGTTTGAGGATTTATTTCAGTAACAGTACCACGAGTATCAAAACCGCACAAAACATATTGGATTTTGTTATTTAAATCACTGTTTTTATTAACAAAACCATCAAGTAACATTAAATCATGTAAGTGAGAAGAACCACCTAACCACCCAACACGGATTCTTTCAGATTCTAAAGTGGGTTGATTGAATTGAGGTTCTTTAGGGTCGATAGCATTTGGGAAAATAACTACGTTTTTATTAAACTTTGAAATTTCATCAGCAAAAAATGTAGTTGTTGTTGTTACATGACTTGCTTCTTTTAAATTTTTTATAATTTTTTCATGAATTTTATGTTGAAATATTAATTGATGTATCGGATGTTCTTTGGTCGGTAACCAATAATCATCAATATCTACAATAACAATAATACCCAAAGATTTAAGTAACTTAATTAAGTTTGGTGTTGTATCGTAGTTATTACCAACATTTCTATGAATGTGAATAATTTGATACTGTTTCCAATAACTAATGTCATTTATTTTTGGTTCATAGTCAATATCCACATGAAAATCGTCTGGATATAGATTTTGTAACATTACATGAGGGTCAACAGAACGGAATTTCCCAACTCCGGTTTTATCTGATGGAAGAACTAAAACTTTGATTTTTTCTGACATAAATAATATATTTCTTTTTTAATATTGTTAATCAGTAAAAGGATTAACAACTTTAAGAAATATAAATTATTTTATTGAAATTATCAATTCTAATTTCATTCTATAATAAAAAACCCCACCGAAGTGGGGTTAATTTTTACTATTTTAGTTTTTTAATTTTTGTGACTTTTCCTTCAAAGATATGTTTACCAACTTTAAAGTTAAATTGTTCATCAGTTTTATTTGATGATTCAACAAGTAATCCATTTTCTGAAAGAACCTCTCTAATCGTTTCTCTTATCATTTCTTTAAGACCTAACATTTCCAATGATGATGGTTGTGCTTGTTTTGATGATTCTTTAATTTGAGGTTTTTGACTTGTACCCATCAATCTTGAAGCTTTTTCAACAAGGTCATTTGATAATGTTGGACCTGACATTGAATTTGGTTGATTTATTGGATGTTCAATCATTAATCTTTTTATCTCTTCAGGTAATTTTGAAGACATTATTTTTGTTTCATTAATTTCATTGTTAACAGGTATATGTTGTTTTACAGATTCTTGATTAAAATATTCTTGAGGAATATTAACATTAGATTGAACTGTTTCGTATGATTCGTCTATTTCCATTTGAGGTGATTGACCTCTTGTTATGTTATTGTGACGGTCCATAATCTGTTTTGATACCATCAATTTTTTTAATAAATCGTTTTCGTTTTGCATTTTTAAGCTAAATTAGTTTCAGGTTCTTGGTCAAAAGTTGTGTTAATTATAACTTCAGCCATTGATTTATCGCCGTTTGGATTATAGTTTGGTCTTGGTGTGAAAAAATTTTCACCCGTCGGTTTGAAGGATAAAATTTTATCAATCCTAAACATTCTCCATCCTGGTAATGGTTTTTCCCCTTTATAACCTCTATGTGACGCTCCTTCAAAATCCCAAGCTCTTAACACAGGATTACCTTTTCCAAACTTAGTTTTGCTATAACCGTAACACACAGGCTCAATAATTCTCAAACCACGACCACCTGGTTCATCTCCATCGTAATAGATAACAATAACTTTTTTATTTTTTATTGCATCAACTATAGAATCAACTGCGGCTATTTCTAAAATAAGAGATTTGGCTGTGTTGTAAAGTTTCATTACGCTGAAGGTGTTGTATAAGGTTTGTCAGGTTGATATTCATTAATAACTATTTCTTTTTTTCTTTCCGCAATATCCTGAGCAGCACCTGCGTTTGGATTATTTGTGTCAAGAAATTGTCCTGTTCCTTTACCTTGAGAGTCACCATCAGCAATTGCGTCTTTATTGGTTGAAGAATATTCATTTGTTAAATTAAAATCATTTTTAACCAATAATTTTTTTCTTTCCATTTCAGCGATTGACGTGAGGTCATTTTTTGGTTGTGCGAAATCTAGTGGGTCTACTTGTGCCATATTATATTATTTTTTTAATTAAATCATTTATTCGTTTTAAACTTTCAGTTACTGACATATCATAATCTTCAATATTTGTACTATGACTTTTTGAAGGTCGGTTCATTGTTCTTAAATCATTTTTCTCATGAGGTTTTATAAATTGATTTGGTAGAACTTCTGATTTAGTTTTCTTTCCAAGATAAATACCATCTCTCATAGAACGTAGAGTATTATCTACCCAATTTTTGACATAATGACCACCATTAAGTATGTAAGCCAAATCATTTTCATGACCATCAAAATTATCAAAGAAGTTTTTCATTCTTTTAAGTTGTTGGTAAGTGACTTCTTTACTATCTCTTAATTCTTGGTTTCTGTTAAACCCTTCAGTGTTATTATCAGCGCCTTGAGCGGCATTAAAGCAATCATCAAGATATCCGACAACATCTTCAGGTAAAGGGATTTTATTTCCGTATAATTCTTTATTCATCTGTCTTTAATACTTTAATTAATTGAGAAATACTGATACCTTCTTTTTCTGCAATTTTTTTAATAGATTTTAAATTTTTAAGTAATATTTTACTTACACCTACATTTTCTTTTTTTGAAATTTCTTTGTCGTCATTTTTTTTCTTGGTTAAAATATCCTCAACCATTTTAACTGCCTTGTTTTTTCTTTCTTCTTCTATTTGTTCTTTTTCAGATAATCTTCTTTTTGTAAAACAGTTTTTACATTTACCACGTTTCTTTTCTTGAGCCAAACTTTTATCTAATTTTTTAGAAAAACCTAATTTTTTTAATCTATCATCTCTTTCAATATCATCATCAATACCCATTTTCTTAAGTATCTTTGATGCGTCGTTATAAGATTTTGCATTTTCTGTTTCTTCATATCCAAATGCTTCAGAGTAATCAACCTCATTAACTACATTGTTTTCTTTTTCTTCACTTTCACCCCAATATACACGATAACCTCTTCTTAAAGGGTCGTTTGCAATTCTGGACATTGCAACTGTTTGGTCCATAGTTTTATGTGGAGTAAGAGTTAAATTTAAAAACGGAATACTCGAACCTAAAAGGTTTCCGTCATAATCAACTAACTCTCCTAACTCTCCATCAACATCTTTTTTCAAAACTTTTTCTTTTGAGTTTAAAACTTTATTTATTGCTTTTTTAAGTTTTTCTTCAAACTTTTTATCGACAATAATCTTGTTATCTTTTTTTCTAGATTCAGTAAGAGTATTCTCTACGGAATAATAAACGTCAATTTTATCTCCTTTATCTTTTAAGAAGAAATAGCAATTATTTCTGAAGTATTCAGTATTATATTTAATCATCGCTTTTTTATCAATAAATACTTCGTAACCATGTATTTATCAATAAAAAGATGGCGGGTCAGAATATAAATCAATATGTACGTCCTAATTATAATCTAAAATTTGCGTTAGAAAGTTATGATATGTCATTAACTTCTGATGAAAGAGACTTTAATCAGGAAGTTGTTTTTTCACCATATATAATCTCTGAAACATATGGTGATAAATTACCATTTAGTTTTGATATTAATAACCCACTTTCCGTACAACATATTGAGTTAAATTATAAACAATATAATTTTAATAATATTTTTGTTTCATTAAATTATTGGAATCCTGAAAAAATTGATTTTAATTGTGTTAAATCGGGATTTACTTGTGATATCGGATTAACATCTATCGACAATGGTTTAGTTGAATCTATGACAGGTGAAACATTATATTATACTGATGGTATCTTTTCTGACACATATAAGTTCAACAGAATGTACTATGATAGAAGATTTAAACTACATCAAGTTACTGGTTTCACATCATCTCCAAACATTAGATTTTCAGGTTTTGATAAAACAGTATTATATGAAGTTGTAAGTAAAACTGACCCTATTTTTGGTATGTACCATGAATTATATGGAGGGTTTTACCAAGGATTTTATCGACTATTTGGATATGATTATGATATTTTCCCTGAAAGAGTTAATAAAGGTTGGACTGTTGAAATGTTATTAAAGCCGAGACTTTTGGATGAATATTTTCCATCATCGGGTGAAACTACTTTAAATGAAATATACCCAAATAATAAAAATATGTTTTTCTATTTGGGGACTAGAGCTGAGAATAAATTTTATCATCATGCTAGTGGTCATCCTGGTTGTTTAACGGCATATACAAGAGTTACTGAATGTTTAAGTGATGTACAAACTTGTGCATGTTGTGATAGAACAATAACAAATAGTAGATGTATATTTGTATATCCACCATGGTCCAAGGGAGGTGTTCATGACCCTCATGTTAATTACGGTTGTGATAAATGTCATGGAAATAAAGAAAACGCCGCTAATTGTGGGTGTGGTTGTGATACTTACGGATGTACAAATTGTGGTTGGGAATGTCAAACACACTACTGCGGAAATGTGATTGAACCAACACCTACTCCGACACCTACTCCGACACCTACACCTAATTGTTCTATAATAGAACCATGTACATCACCATGTACAACATGTGATAATTGTTATGATTGTTGTACATCAACAGGATTCACTTCTGTTGAAAACACCTGTGAAACAGACCCTTTATTTGACGCTTTGTCAAATTCAATTGGGTTTAAATTATGTGGAGAACCAAACAACCCACAAATAGGTGTAAGAGTTTTAAGATTCACAGGTGACTGTGTTACCACAGGTTCTTGTACAACAGGTGTAACTTTTCAGACTGGGTATACTATTGTTGAATATTGTACACCTCCAATTTACCCTTATTGTTTATCAGTAAACCCAAATTACCTTTTAACTGAACATTGGTTTCAGATAAATGTTGTTTGGGAACGATACAATTATTTAGAAGAATGTGATTTATGGTATAGAGGAGGATTAGGTGATATTACTAAAAAACTATATTTAGAATCTTTAGCAAACAATTCAGTTTCTTTAATTGCCCCACCATATACAAGACCTGAAGGTGAAAAGGCGTTACAAATTGAATTAGTTAATTTAAATGATACATGGTTATTAGAAAAGGAATATAGACGAGGTAGACTAAAAATTTATATCAACGGTGTCATTTTTTATACTATCGAAGATTTTGAAGAAATTATCCCAAGAGCGTTAAATACTGATAAGGAAAAACAACTTGGGGTACCATTTAATGTTTCTTGGGGTGGTGGAACACAAGGATTAAGAGAAAACTTAACATTTACATGTTCTGGTGTAACAGGTCCGTACCAACAAGACCCTGAATGTTTACCTAACAATGATTTAAGTGGTACGACTTTAAGTGGTTTATCAACAAATATTATTATTGAACAAAATTTTGCAGGTACTTTTGAGGGAGGTATATCTCAATTTAGAATGTATACCACACCTTTATCTGCACCAGAAGTTAAACACAATTTTAAATTGTTACAGCCGGTTTTTCAAATGTTTAATCCCGACTGTCCTATTTGTGAAACACCTCAAGATTGTGTTGTAGAGGATTTTGATTATTACATTGTTTACGATGAG
>Ga0315901_10000813_pt1 | contig 45047 bp, 66 predicted proteins | sample LakEriMetagenome_10_FD_203761 | JGI IMG/M metagenome (GOLD analysis project Ga0315901, IMG submission 203761) | Freshwater fungal communities from buoy surface, Lake Erie, Ohio, United States - Buoy 2 MA116 | ecosystem: Environmental > Aquatic > Freshwater > Lake | place: USA: Lake Erie, Ohio...
TTCAGTAATCCCCCGACTTGGGGCGTAACAATCGTTATGTAATTGTGACCTTTCAAGGCTTCCCCCGACTTGAGTTATTAGAAGTTATCCACTACGCTCGAACTATCATGGGACAAGCCATGACCAAGCAAAGGACAAAGCATGAGCATAGGTATCTATGTAGAAAGTAAAGAGACAGATAGTCTAGTTAATCAGACCTTGATTACCCCGACTCCAACAGAAGTAAAGATATTCGCCCGACAATTAGATTTATCTAATCCACAAGGTCGCTATCTATGGCAGATAACAACTCAGTTAGATATGCCTGAAAGTGTAGTGACTAAAAGCCCTATTGCAGTTATCTTGACCGATAGGGATATAGAAGCCTTATCAAGAAACAATGTATCTACTCTAGGTGTCAAGGCTATTAGAGCCAACGAGACTCATGGAACAGTATTAGGACTATCACAACCACACGATAAGTTAGTCCAAGAATTAGTAGATAGATTAAAGTCAGCCGACGAGACTCTTAACAATCTAGTTACTGACAATCGTAGAAACAATCCTATTGTCCTTAGACCTATTCCTTATGAACAGGAAGTAACTAATAGGGTAGTTAATGTAGATATACAAGCCCCAGAAAAACAGCATAGTTATTCTATGGAAATGGCAACTATTCCAGATATGAAATGGAGTCGTGACTACATTACTCGCAAGTTAGTTAATAACCTGACCGAGTTTGAGGTATATGACAATGCCATGCGTAACCATGAAAATATCCTATTAGAGGGACATGCAGGTTCAGGTAAGACAATGTCAGTATTGGCATACGCAAGTGCCAGAGGACATAGATATTACAATGTCTCATCTCATATTGGATTAGAAGCAAGCCAACTATTCGGTAAATGGATTCCAACCCCAGACGGACACTTCCGTTGGCAAGACGGCGCAGTAACCGAGTTAGTTCGTAATGGTGGCGTATTATTACTGAACGAAGTTAATTTTATGCCAGAACGAGTAACTACAGTATTGTTCGGACTACTAGACGCTAGACGAGAAATACAACTCATGGATAATAACGGCGAAGTTATCAAGGCTCATAATGAGTTATTAGTAATCGCTGATATGAACCCTAACTATCGTGGTACTCGACCAATGAACCAAGCATGGAAAGATAGATTCCACCATATAATCGAGTTCCCTTATGACAAGGCTATTGAAACCAAGTTAGTTAAAAGCCCTGCTCTTATCAACCTTGCTAATCAACTTCGAGATGAGTTTGATAAGGAAGCAATCGAAACTCCAATATCAACTCGTAAGTTAGTATCGTTCATTAACAATGCTAATAACTTAGGACTTGATTACGCAACCTATTGTTTCGTAAATGGATTTGCTGAACATGAACGCCAAGCAGTTAAGTTAGTTATGGAAACTCACAAAGCCAATCTTGTTACTGACCTAGCACCTGCAACTAACAAGGTTGTTACTGAAAGTGAAGTGAACCTATAATGTCAGCCTTGACAGATAAAGTATTAAGAAATTGGCATGACGACGGCTATGGAAGTAAGCACAACTACTTCTATAGAAATGCAGACTTATTAGATAGTGATGTCATAGATGAGGATACAGTAAAGTTATTCTTAGTAGAAATAACTAATGACTTTACTAAGATACTTGAAACTCCTATTAGACATATATCTCTTTGGTCAGTAGAAAATGTCAGAGACAATGCCTACGGAACATTATTAGAAGTTGATTACACCAACTTAATGTCTGATGATTACAAGGCTAATACTATGAAAGTATTATCAGAGATGATAAACAGGCTTGATAGTATTCATAACGAAGTTCAGGAATTAAATTGGAAAGATGAACAAGACCGAGAAATTAAAATGCAAGAGTTCAGACAATTCCAATCTGATACTACTTCCAAAATAGATTCATTAACAGCCGTATATGCTAAGGCTGATAGTGTGCTATCTAGTGAGACGATAGATGTCAAGGTAGTTAATGAACCTGATAAACCTAATCCAGCATGGACAGACGGCAAGATTATCAGCCTTAATAAAGCCGTACTTGATGATATTACCAATCTTACTGACGAAGCATTAACAGTATTAAATGGTATTAACTATCATGAGTTAGCCCATATCTTATTCTCACCTAGAGTAAATACAAAGTTTGCTAAATGGGTAATGGAAAAGCAATACCTAGCAACTTGTCAGTTATTAGAGGACATAAGAATAGAAACTAAACTGATAGCCATGTATCCAAGTACCAAGCCTTTTATTGAATCAACCTTTTATCGCCATGTGTTAAACACTAATGGGCTTGTTAGTCTTAGACCAGAATTGTTTGCCAGAGTCTATGGTGCTAAATATATCAGCCTTGATATTCGTCAAGAAATTGTTAATCAACACAAACAAGTATTGACAGCAGAAGTAATGCAGGATATTGCCAACCTTGTTAATGAATATCGCTTGTTATCTTACCCACGCGATTATCAAAAGGGTATGGATATTATCGAGAAGTTCAGTAAATATGTAGCACTACCTCAAGGTAACGCCCAAAAGGAAGCAGTAGGGTGCAGTAATCAACCTTTCAATGGTAAGGGTCGCCCAATAGGTCAAAAGGAACAAGATTACGCAACTCCAACAGGCGAAAGTGACGAATTACAATTACCAACAGAAAGCGACAATACTGATACTGATAATGGTAATAGTCCTGATAACAATACTGATAGTGACTCCAATAACAATACTGATAGTAATGAACAACGCAATAAGACTAAGAACTCTAAGTTAAGTGATAACGCTATTAGTGAAATAAATAAGCGCATGAGTGAATTAGTATCTAATAGTGATGTCAAACAAAAGAATAAGGATATTCGTAAGTCTATTGCTAATGAGGATAGCGTTAGGAATCCATTACGCAAAGCAAACCACTACAAAGCACTTCCAAACACCTCTTACTCATCTATGGCAACTAAGTTCGGTAATGAATTAGAACGACTCAGAACAGACTTAGACCCAATGTGGGAACAAGAAACTCCAAGTGGCAGATTAAATATCCAACGAGCCATGAAGCGTGATATTAACAGCCTTGATACTTTATTCGATAAATGGAGTGAGGGTTCAGACGCATGTGATATTGAAGCAGTAATCCTATTAGATAACTCAGGTTCAATGATGAACTCCATGCAAGAAGTATGCCAAGCAACATGGGCTATGAAGCGTGGTATCGAGAAAATACAGGGTGATGTAACAGTATTAACTTTCAATGGAACTGCTAGAAAATTATACGAGAAGCATGAAAAGGCTACCAATGCCTTTCGTGCAGTAGAATCTAGTGGTTGCACCGACCCTACTGAGGCTCTTAGATTAGCCGAGCAGATATTAGTTAAAAGTAAAAGACAAACAAGATTGTTACTTGTAGTTACTGACGGCTATTGGTCAAACGATACTACTTGTAACTTAACAATACAAAGCATGAACGACTCAGGAGTTATATCAAGCCTTGTATATTATGGTCAAACAGAATATATCCAAAATAGAATAAGACTTGCAAAGCATGACGCTAAAGAGGAAAGGGAGTTGCAGAAGTTCGTTAAGCACAACTGCACTCTATTCAATGCAGTTGATACTCCAAAAGACTTGTTAAAAGTAGCAACTATGATTGTAAAAGAACGAATAAAAGAAGTATCTAGGGCTTCCTAGATAACCAAGCCCCTGATTATCGGTTGGAGTTACTTGTCCTTTCGCCAGCCGATAGTCAGGCTCTAAAAGTTAGGGAAGGAAAACAAATGATAAGTAGTTTATTTATGGTTGCAACTTTCATGATAATAATAGGTTCATTATTAGTCTTGATATTCGATAGAGATGAAAAGACTAAATACATATCAAGGGAACACCAAGATTTCATGCGCTTCTACAGAGCCATGAAAAGAATACAAGAAGCCGATAACAAGGCTATTAAAAGAAAGGGAAAGAAATAAATGGATACTCCAACACAAACAACACAAACTTTTGCCAGCGCAGATGACCCTTTTGATTCAGGGGTGTTTAAGCCTATTATTATTATCGACCAATACTCAGCCATGTATGTTTATTACAAAGCATTAAGCGATAGATATGAAATAAGCCATGAGGTTGAATATATGAACTACCAAGAACCAGAGTGGTATGAAAACTTGACAGAACAAGAAGCAGAAGCAAAGATAGTAGAACTACAAAACCACAGCGTAGCAAGAGACAGCGAGTTGTTACACCAAGAGATAAAGAGATAAGAGAGATAAAAATAATGAGAGTAAAAGAACTAAGAGAGCAATTAAATAAATATAAAGATGATGATGAGATTATCGTATCGCTTCATCATAAAAGTGATTATCAGTTACATGACCAAGAATTATCAGAGCAAGTATGGAGTGAAGTATGCGAAAAGGCTGATAATCAAGGCTATGACCAACTATTAACTAATCTAATTGCTGATGATGTGGATAGTCATGCCTAATTATGAAGTTAATGCAGAGCAGACTCACTACTACACAATAAAAGTAGAAGCCAAAGACACAGAGGAAGCGTTTGAGAAAGCATGTGCAACCCCTGTTGATAAATGGGTAGAGAGACAAAGCCCAGACTTATATGTATATAGAGATGAAGATGATATTAAGGAGATTCAATAATGTACGAAGCACCATTAGTTGATTTAGTAATTCAAGACGGGTGGCTATCACTCTATATTGACAGTATTTTAGAGTTTGATGTGTCATGGTTCGGCGCATTACTAATAGCAGGAACAGTAATGGTAGTCTATTGGATAAAGAGACGCAGAAAGCATAAATAAATGACCACGATAATAGGGTTGCAGAAAACAGACCATTGTTTGCTAATAGCAGACTCTCGTACAACCGACGATGGTGGTCGTACCTATTCTCACCCTATTGTTAGTAAGATTACCAAAAGAGGTAAGTATCTAATCGCAGGTTCAGGATTAACTCAGCCATGCGATATTGTCCAGCATGTTTGGAAACCACCAGCGATACCTACTAATGCTAAGAAAGATTTATACCACTTTGTTATATCAGAAGTAGTGCCCTCGATTAGAGAAGCGTTAAATGCTAATGGTTATATTCCAGATAAAGAGAATAGTAACGAGCCAGATTTCTTATTCTTAATAGCAATTCAAGGAACTATCTTTGAGTTAGACGATTCTCTATCAGTAATGATGAGAGATGACGGCTTATATGGAATAGGTAGTGGTTCGCCGTATGCAATAGGCGCATTACAAGCAGGGGCGACATGGAGAAAAGCGATGCAGATTGCATGTAAGAATAATGTTTTTAGTGCACCACCTTTTATTACACACACACAGAGGAGATAATAATGTTCTATTGGGGCGATTACTTAGCCGTAGTATTACTCGTAGGAGTAGCAAGTTTCTTAGCAGGGTGGACAGCCTATGGGTTGGCAGAGCATAAAGATAAAAAAAAAGTAAAACAACAGGACATTGATTCTTATATAGATTCCGTATGGAGAGAGTATAAAGGTAGATACGATAGAAATGAAAAAAAACATAAAAGCAGAGGCATAGATATGAACCTTTATTATATTTTAATGGGATTAGGATTATCTTTATCTTTTAGTTTTATATTTTGGGCAATAAGTAGCAGATGAAAACCAAACTAGAAGCAAGATATGTAAGACTTAAAACCTGTAAGAAATGTGGGGATACCCAAGTGTTTAGAAAGCCTAGCGCTCCATTATTAGAGTTAGATTATCAAGGAGAGATAACAAAATGGAGAGAGATAGTTGTCTCTCGCTACATGCAGTACCACAAGTGTAATGTTTGAAAATAGTCCAAGAATTAACGACGACAATAACCTAGTACCTGAAAACACAGTTGTAATAGTACCTAAGATTGGTATTACCAAAGAGAGTATTAGCAATGTTATTGAATCTCTCAAGGGCGAAAAGAAAAGAGACTTCTTTGTTGAAGCCTCATACTTCTGTTTACCTATGATGATTGCCAACCAATACGGTTTTATTATCAAAAGCACAAGTAATCTAACAATAAAATGGGACGGAAAGAAGCCTTTAACCTTTATTGAAGAAGATGAGCTTCCAGGTGGTTTGCATGTATCAAACAGCCCTCAAAGCAATGTTATTAACTTTAGAATACCTTTCATGTTGAGAACACCACCTTTAGTTAATCTTATGGTCTTAGCCCCACCTAACTTTATGTTACCCACAGGGATAACAGTATTAAATGGAGTTGTAGAGACAGATAACTTACAGTTTGATTTCACCTTGAACTTGATGATAAATAAACCAATGACAGTAGAGATTCCCAAAGGCACTCCGATAACAGCGTTGATTCCAATACCAAGAGGCTTTGCAGATAGTTTTGAATTAAAACATGCTGATGAACTATATGATGACAAGGTTATTAACTTTGAGAAACTAAGTCATGGGCAATGGGAACACATACGAGATACAATAGATAAACAACACTATGCAGAAACAGGGCAAAGAGGTAGAAGATACTTCAAAGGGATAGACGCTTGGAACAATCCCTTTAGATTCTTTCATCAAAAATAAGTAAAGCCCCCTAATCTTAACGATTAAGGGGCTTCTTTAGTTTATATTACTTTGGAATCTCACAAAAATCAGTAGAGCAATACTTCTCACCAATAGCGTCGGCTGCCATTCCTGCGTACACATCTGTAAAGTCAATTGGCAATAACTCGTATTTATACTTTTCGTATTCATCTTTAGTTATCTGTGTGTATGGCATTTGTGGGTAAGTCTCGTTCCCCATAGGTAAAAAGGAAACGGTTTTGAGTTGCCCATCAAACATATGCAGAACTGTGCCTACGGCATCTTTTTCTTTATCTTTGTTAAAGGATACTGTTACTGATACTGAGTTGTCTGACCAATGTCTTTGAGCCATCGCTGCGAGTGATACTTTCTCATAGATTGAAACATCTTTTTCAGAACGAGAGGCGCTTGATTCAACTGGGAAGAACACAACTGAAGTTGTCTTTGCTGATTCACTAGCAGGCTCTACCCTGTAATTAGCAAACCTAAAGAGAGGTAACATCGGGTCTTCATTAGCAAATCTAATAGAGCGTAAGAAGTATTGACCACCTGGAGTCCAATGAACCCCTGGTGATTCTCCTGCAAGGATTGATACTGTGCCTGATGGTTTTACTGTTGTTAATTTTATCGATTCTCTAATACCAAACCATTCAGAATACACATGGTCATAGTATTGAACTGTTGAGTAGCCTGACTCCATCCACTCACGCAATACTGGTAAGCCGACTCTGTCAGCGAAGTTAGCAATACCTGAAATAGAAGTACCAATGCGACGATTGCGTTGCATGATTGCGTTAGTTTCTTCCCAATGAGTAGGGATAAGCGTAACTGTCTTGGCGTATAAGAAAGCAAACTTCAATGTTCTCTTGAAATCTTCTAGGCTGTCATGTCTGTTTAAGTATGTTTCAACGAGAGTACAGCACTCGAATGACTCAAGTGATTGTTCTGCGCATGGGTTATATCCGGCTGCGCGATGGTCTTTGTTATTAGGTGGGTCAATAAGTCGCCCATACTTACGGGTTACATCCATCCATATAACACCTGGCTCACCATTTAATGCAATGCCGTCGATAATAGTAGATAGGTCATCGCCAACAGATACTTCAACAGAGTTGTTAGACATCCAAGCCCAACCCGGATTCTTTGTATCGTATGAGTTTCTTTGTGGATATACTTCTGGGTTCTTTAGATTAAGGAAGTCTTTATCATCCAAGCGACCAAGCAATAGTTCAGCAGAACGTCGTACATTTCCTGATACAACACAAACTCCAATTAGATTACCAATGTCTGCAATATCAACTCTAGTTAGTTTAGAGCCTGCACGATTAGCGAATATTACCGAGATTAAGTTATGTAAACGCATTAACGGTTCGGGCCCAGCTGCTGTGCCTCCAAAGGTTTTGATGGGTGCGCCTGCTGGTCTTATTTGAGAATAGTCAAATGTTAGTTTAGATTGCTCTGGTTTTAAGTAAGAATTGATTAGTGCGCTAGTTGAATCAACCCATCCTTCTCTAGTATCTGGGATGACGTATGTTTCTTCGTCTTTTGGTTCATAGATGGTGAAGTCTTTGTCAGCACCTTTATCATCAAATCCAACTCCCACGCCAAGCATGGATGCTTCCATTAAAAACGCAAATGGTTTAGCAGGGTCTAGTTTAGTCATAGAGGCAGTAGAAACAAATGAACAGTTCTGCAATGCAGCGGAGTTATGTTGTTCATTAACTATGGGAGTTCCCATTACCCAAAGCCCACGACCCGGTGGAGTCCACTTTAAGTTAAATAATCTATCGAACGCTTCTTTAGCAGAAGCCTGACCTTTGGAATCATTCCATGGAAGTCTGCTGGTTTTACACCAATCCTTTTGAATTGAGTACATACCATTGATTACTCTTTCGCATACATCAACCCATGTCTCTTTAGTTCCATCAGCCTTTAATCTGGAGTAAGTTCTAAGAAAAGTTATTTCCCCAACTGAGTTACCACCTGCATCTTGATAACCCCAAGGTACTTTTTTATCTTTGTAACCTGCTACAAAATCTTCTGCTAATTTGAACGAAAAAGCCATCTATCTCTCCTAAAAATAAAAGTACCATTGTGGTAAGTGTGGGGGAATAACCAATCTTACAGAGTCTTAACTTAGTGCACAACCCTTGCTAGCGCCACTTTAGAGAGTGGTGTGTTTCATATACTTGTAAGGCTTATTATAATGATAACTTTATTCTTCGATTGCGCCTTTAATTATTTGATTGGTTGTGTTGGCATCGAATCCGCCATTAGGCATTTCTCTTAATGCTTGTGCTTTATCACCAAAAATAGAAGACAATACACCTGCACCTGCGGCTCTTCCTTCTACTGATAACTTAATAAAGGATGACGAATCATCTAATTCTTTAACTGTCTTTAACAGTTTGAATAGTCTGTCTATCTCTTGGGAAACATTAGGGTCTGGGTATCCACCGTTAATTTCTTCAGAAAAACGAGCAAAAGCCACTCTTTGACCCTGCATTTCTACTATTGCATTGATTAAAGCCTTTAATTGGTCTTTAGTTTTAACTTCAACAGGTAAGTTAAAAGCACATTGGTTCTGCGGCTTGAAGGCCGGGCAATTGGCTGCAACAAAACAGGTATCACACATTCTTAACGAACCTTGGTTAGATTTAACTACTGGAACATCTTTTATTACATCATTTCCATCTTCATCTTGTTCAATTACGGTCTTAAATTCGTAACCAAAGACGGGTAAATTGGTCATTTCAGTTGGATTTCTGCGTTCAAGTTTCCGCATCGGAGTACCCTTATTATCACTATCTGGTGGGTACATTTCCACATTAGAACCGAATACTATTTCCTCACTATTATCATTATAAGAAGAATCATCTGGCTTATTGTGAATCATATTTAATCTAAACTCCAATTGTTGGTATGACCACAAAGCCAACTTACTAATCTCTTTTAGGTCGTCTGTAATAATCTTATCGAAGTCTAAGCCTGCTTTCTCATAGACGTGGCGATATCTTGAACGCGCTTGTTCCTTCATTCTTTTTGGGTATCTAACTAATTTAGTACCGTCCCAAACGATTGTTTCCCCATTCATCATTGGCGATAGCCATGACATAGTGCTGGCTGTTTCCAAGGTAACTTGGCGTAGGTTATCAGGCTTAGCGCACGCTAAAGCATGGAATCTAGTCTCTTGATTGAAGGATATCGACTTAGTCAAAGCGGCTAAGTAATGGTGGTTTTCTATATCCTCACCAGTTATGGCAACATTTAGATAGTTGTCTGCTAGTTTTCTTAATCCATTTGTGCCAGTGGAGTCATCCCATACAACCCAGAACTTACCTTCAGGAACTTGAGACCAACAAGTTTTTCTTTGTTGGTCTACGAAATCAGTCGTTAATAGTGGGTGGTCAAACTCGGTAAAACTATCAATACGGTCGATATTATTAGCTACAAAGGTCTCATAATCAGCTGCAAATTGCTCTAGCTCAGCTGAGCTCAGCTGCAGTCCCTTTGGAACGCCTGCATGTAGATGTATCCTCATACTATTATCAAAGTATGTTGAGAATAGGTAATCTTTGTTTTTAGGAAGCCCTCTTTTAACTAATCTCCAATAACTAACCCCTACTTCTAAAACCCCTGCTTCTTCGAGGATGGTTCTATTACTGGGAACATCGGCTCCTAGGTAAATAATTTTCATTTAACCCGTTTGTCTTCAAAGTACATCTCGTTTTGTTTATCAATTTCTGCTTGTATATCAGCCCAACGTCTTACGCCTTGTGCCATATCTGGTCTAAATTCAGGTCGTATGTACTGTGGGTGTAGAAACAATAAAGTTTCAATGCCTTCTTCTAATAAATCTTTTGCTAACTCAGTGTCTGAAGTAACTACAAAATCAACTTTACCCTGTGACCTGGCGTAGTCTACCTGTCGTTTTAAAAGGCTTCTTCCATATTCTTTTTGAACATACTCTTTATCAATTAGATTATCAACTTTGCTTATTTTATTACTGACTAGCCAGTTCTCGGCTTCAGCTTTATCTTCACATAAAATAAATACTCTATGAAATTCATTCAAACAACGGTAAAGGGCAACACCAGAAACTATAGGTTTTTTCTTGATGCGTAAAACATCGTCTAAGGTTATTAGTATCGCCATTGTGCTCCGTATTTATATCTGTTACTTTCGAGTAACAGCCCTGCGTATCAATAGACTAGCATCAGGTAGTTCTGCGCCGTAGGTTTGAGCCTCAAATTCTCTGCGTGTTTTGCTAGAAATATCTTTTAATGCTTTTAATGCTTGTACTATTCCAGATGACTTACCGACTTGCCAACGATAATTAGCGTAGTCAGCGTATCCTAATCCTTCTGGACTAAAGGCGTAGTTTCTACCTTTATGTATATCTTCAAACAAAGCAGAACCTTGGTCTACAGCCAACCTTAAAGTTGCTTCTGCGTTTAATCTTGCGGCATCAGATTTAGCACCACTTGCTTGAGTCAAGGCTTGTTCGTATCTTGTTAATATTTCTAAAGCCATGCTTTTATCTCTTTGTGCTTTATTTATCCATACCTTGTCTGGGTTCACTGTCTCTATGACTGGGTCAACTGTCCAATCATCTGCAGTCAATGAATAGGCTGCGTAGGGTTTAATCTTCTTAATATCAGCAATAACATTTACATAAAATGTTAATTCAAATGAATCTAAAAACTTGTTAGTAAAGGGATGCAGCTCATTTCTAAACCCTTCGTTTAGCATAGAAGCTATTTCTTTGTCGCTAAATCTAACGTAGTTTTGATTAGAACTACGGAATATTACATAGTCAATGCCTATAAGACAATCTAAATCAGCGGGTTCTCTAGCTGCAGCCCAGCTAAACGATACCCCTGAACCAGCTAGCCAAACATTGGACCAGCTCTCGGCATCTTGATAATTTTTGTTTAAATGCGTGAAAAGAATCGATAATATTGCATCTCTAACAGATGATATTAACTTCTTGTTTCTAAATAGACGAGGGTCTAACCCTGGCTCTGGGGTGCTGAAATAGGAGGTTTCAGAAGGCTCAGCTTTTACTGATGAAGCCTGGGATAACAATGCTTGATAATAATCCACTACGACTCCTTTTCTTCTTTATTAAACGCAATATTATATGGCTTTGTTCTTTCTTGATTATCCACTTTTAATGGGGCCATATAACCACAGCTGATGTGTGAGGCTATAAATCGGTTAGCCATTAACCATAATTCTTCTTCATGACCGTCAGCATCGACGTGAAAGGACGCCTCACATGTACAGTTCATTTCAAAGAACACGGGCGCTCTCTATTCTTGTTTAAGCCTTGCTACTACTCTTTCGGACAACTCGTCTTGAGCTATTGCTTCTGATAAATCCCTACAAGCCTGTCTAATATCAGCTCTTGTAGCATCTCTAACAACCAAAAACGCAGATGTTAGGTCTGTTGTAGCTCTAAACGAACCATCCAGCTCTTTAATAATTATAAACGCAGTCTCGGCATCTGGCTGTTCTTGTGCTTCTATCATGCCACCTTCACTCATTTATTCAATCCTTTCGATTCATTGAACTTATGCATGTTAAATGATTTGACTGGGCAGAAATCGCAAAGGTATACCTTTGGACCTTTAGCCTCTGCTCTACCTAAACCTAATTCACGGCGCTCTTTATCTGTTCCTGGCTTAAGTCTTTTCTTTTCTGACTTGTAGTCTGGGCATTGACCTTGTGGTCTGTTGTGCTCTTTGTAACACTTCATTGCATCTTCGTGGAATGTCATCTTTACGTCATAAAAATTAGTTCCAAATACGTCTAATCCTGTTGAACCTACGTTAATTTGTTTAATAATTTCTTCACGAATTTTAGGAACAACCCAATAACGAAGTGGGAATTTAAGTAAATTACCTATGTGAGGTTGAGGGCGTTGATGTTTTTCTACAGATATGTTTAATAATAAGTCGTCAGAAGGACGGCCTTCATAATCTGGAAGTTCTTCAATAGTTTTACAAGTGCGACAGACTAATAATCTTATTTGGGACTCATCTGTGGGTTTAGCGGTTTCCCCAAGAATAGGTATATCTGCCATATAATGCTCCTAATAGTAGTACGGTTTATATTACCAGATGTAGGTAATACTGCTTATCTACGACTTCTTGACGCTCCTGCTACATCTGCTTTCATGCTTTGTAGCTTCTTTTCATTTGATGTGCATGTTGGGCAAGTTGGTTCATCTTTAAAAGTACTAACGTTTGAACATCCTGCTCCAGCACATGGACCAGGCTGTCCACTTGGGTAACCTTTTGCAGATGCTTGTTTATGATATGCGGCTCTAGCGGATTCTCTTTCTGCACCACTTGAAGCTAAAAATTTACCATAATGTTTTTCTAATTCTTGTCCAACGCGTTTTGTTGGTTTTGGATAATCTTCTGTTTTTGGAGCATCTGGATTAAAACCTCTTGGTGCGCCTTTATATTTTTCAACTTTATGAACCATTAAGTTACGTTCTTTATATGGCTCCATTTGTTTTGCCATATTTTCACGATAGTTCATTTGAGCAAGTTCAGATTGTGCTTTGCGTACTATCTTACGTCCTGTACCACTTTTAACAGGTACGGAGTCTGTTGGTGCAAAGACTTTAACTTTTTTCATTACTTGCCTTTCTTAACACTATATAAACCTTGTGAACCTATTTCTACAACTTTTCCTGATTGATAAGCATCTTTAAAAGTATCAATATCTTTATTTGTAGATTTATACTTTCTAGTTTCTACTTTTGATTTATCAGCAGGATTAGATTTAGGCATTTACGCGCCTGGGTTTACTTTTGCTGCTTCTTCTGAGTTGATAAATCCATAATTCATATATGGATGTAAGCCTGCACGGTTTTGTACAACCTTTTGGTCACCCATGCCTGCGGCTACAGTTGTGTTTGGACGGCGCTTACGGTATTTACCATCTGTTGCGCCTTCGTTTAATTCTGCGTTTTCTGAACGTACTTTACGAACGGTCATTAGTCATCCTACCTTTTACTAGTTTTGCCTTACTGTGCCTTGAACAGGAAGGGCAAAGTTCATTAAGCAATGATTGATATGGGTCAAGGGTATAACCACAATCCTTGCAGTGCTTAGAACCATTATATTTGGTTTTTAACTCTTGTTGGGTGCTGAAGCGTACGTCAGTTCCACCAACCGTACCTTCTCCGGTTGAGTCTGTGAATAATCCTGGGTCTTGTGTCATTAAGTGTGCTTCTCCTCATACCAATCTGAGTACTCAGAAGGCGTATGTTTGTTCATATCGCTAGGAGGCTTTGGGTTAAAATCTTTGCCTGTTACTCTTTTGGCGGTTTTGTAATTAAACACATCATCACTGTTACTTTGTCCAACTTTAAAGTCTTTGTTATTACGTCCCATTTATATACTTTTTCCTAACGCATTTCGGCTTGTAGACTCTTGGGTAGTTGGTTCGCCTGAGAAATCTTTACGTTGAACGCTTCTGCCTGTCAACTCCACAATATCCTTTATGCCTACTTCTGTTGTGACATACCCATACTTATCTGGGAATAGTTCAATCTGAGGTAAGTTTGGACGAACATACTCTTGCACTTCTTCGCTAGTCATTGACCCAACAGCAATTGCTTGTGTCATTAAACGTTCTTGATTGCTTGCAAAAGGTCCAATATAAGCTTGAGGTGGGAACGCTGCTTCTTCTGGAGTTATCCAAGGTTTACGGGAATAAACACCGTCTGCATATTTACCTGCCACTTATTGCCATTGAGGTCTCATACGTGCAAATTGGTCTACACGTCGTTGATTAATTTCAGCAGGAGATGTGCTCTTAATATTAGCTTTACCATCATTAACTAAATGTGGAGTAGGAACAATAGTTGTTGCCTCTGTGTTACGTTTAGCACGCATAACGTTTCCGTCTTTAACTGCTTTCATTTGTCTTTTAATTCCGCGGTCTGCTTCTAACCCACCTGGATAATAATAATCTGATGGGTCAATTCTTTCACCACGATGAACGCCACGTTGATACGAGCGTTGTCCGACGCGACTCTTGAGCGAGTCCATAACTTTATCAGATGTACTTGAAGGACGTCCTCTGTCATCGCGTCGGGAACGAATAGTGCCTAAGTAACCATCTGGGTACTCTGCTTGTGGTTCACGACCTACGCCGATGCGTAGAAAATCAAGCTCAGAACGAGCAACAGGAACACCACCGCCACCGTAATTAGTGTATGTACCAGAAAGTCCCGAGGCGCCGAGACTTTGTATATTTTGATGGTTACCAGGCATAAAACAAGTTTATGCCTATTTAATTACTACTTAGCCCTAAACTCTTGGCCTGAATAAATAGCCCAACCATCCATGATGTGAACTGGTTCAATACTGAACTCACCTGTGGTTTTATACCAAACTAGGCCCATACCTTGTTGCCAATTTTCCCATTGTTGTACTGGTTTCTCATCCATATTGATTCCACCTTTATAAGACGGAACTGCCCCATCTATACGACATAGGCATCCTGGACTAAACCCACCGTTTTGCTTTGGACCGTTCATTGTTGAATGTGTTTTATAAGCCAATTCAAATCTATGTGAATGACCAAACAGTGTTGTAACGTGTGGGTTTGCATTTATATATTTATATGCAGTAGAACCATTGCTTTGAGCTTTAGTTCCGTGAATGGCTATTAAATTTTCATTTAAATAAATATGACCTGCTGGATACCCACCTGCGTATTCAACTCTTAGTTCATCAAAAGCTAAAAGATGAGGCATGCTAATAACTGGAAATTCATCATCATTTACTCTGCGAACATTTCTTGCTGCTGGTGCCTTATCTCTTAAGTATCGTTCCATACGGCAATCATGGTTACCTTCTAAGTAAACAATTCTTGCGTGTGGAGAAGCTGCTCTTTGACCTGCAAAAAAAGCATGACCTGCGCGTAAGCTTTCATTTACAGAATTTTGCATTGATTCTTCTTGCATATATTTACCAAAATTAGGTAAGTCTAATGTGTCACCTAAATTAATAATATCGTCTACGCCATATTCTTCTTCTAATACAGCTGTAATTTGTAAAGCTACATCTATAGCTTTTGTATCGTGAAACGGGTCTAACTCTCCGTCATTAAATTTACGAAATCCTATTTGAGCATCTGGAAGAAGTACTGCTAACTTCCAATCTCCATCTTTTTTATTTTTTTGTTTTACTGGCTTTGATAATTTTGCTGCTGTTACGCGAGTTAAATCAACACCATCTTCTACTGGTGATTCTAATTGAGCTTTAATTACTGAAAATAAATCATCTAAATCTTTTGTTACTGACATTTACATTGACCTCCGATATGCATCCTAAATATGGTTACTTTGAATGGCAATTCCGCTGCTTTATTCATCACTTTAAATAACGTGTGTAAATTTACATCTTTTTTAGTTCTTGCTTGTTCTAGTAATTCTTGTACGCCTGGCGTTTGTTGGTTAATCCATCTGTTAACAACGCAACCTTCTGTTGGTGCGTTTACGAAATCTTTTAATACTTGTTCTAACATATTGTGCCTCTCCCATGGTTCGCCATGTAGTTTTAAATCTTATCACAAGATTACACCAATGTTATTTAGTATGCAAATAAGAAAACCCCGCGAGTTTTGCTCGCGGGGTTTAAACAGGGATGCCAGGCAGGTGGCAGATGCCCTATATATTCAATTAATTATTCGGTCATACCAGCGTTGAAGTTGGGACGAGAACGATTAACTGCTGAAGGAATAATGCGACCATTGCCTTGTGTATAACCAGCTTCTGGGCTTGTTCCTTTTGGCATCTTAACACTTACACCGTAACGTGCTCCTGAACGTTCACGTAGTTTATTAGTACGTGAAGGCTTTGGTTGCTTATATGGGTCTGTTCCACCCTTAGCGTTACCAGTTTTTTTCATAAGTTTTGTATGTTTTGACGGAGTAGCAGCTTTTGCAGCACCTTTTGAACCTACGTTGCCCATAGTTTCAAAATCACTAGCTTTAGCTGACTTCGATACGAAATCTTCCATTTACTACCTTCTCTTGGCCTAAGAGTTACTATTAACTACGGTAGTGCTTTATTGATTTTTACAAATGCTTAACTAGCAATAATTGAAAATACAATTGCAGAAATCTGTCCATCGTGGCTTTCAATTGACGCAAAACCAGGAACACAGACAAGGTCTAGTCCTCTTGGGGCTGCGTACCCACGGGCTATTGCAATGGCTTTAACGGCTTGATTTACGGCTCCCGCGCCTACAGCACGGACTTTACAGGTACGATTTTCATAGATACTGTGGGCTATTGCTGAGGCTACCGCTTGAGGGTTACTGCCGCTAGATACGCGCAGTATTTGTTCTTCTTTTTGTTCTTCAGACATATTGTTCCTTTAAGTGTTCCGGGTCTTAAAAGTATGTCAAAGAATTACTTTTTAATGGGGCTAAGCGAGCAGGTGTGTTTATCCCTTAAATTTTCATATTCTACAAGGCTATTTGCTTCTATTTTGCATCCACAAGGCAAGGTAGAAGTAATACGAACTGACACTAATCCTCCTCTCCATCTATAGGAGTTGGGGCAGTGGCTTTGCTACCACAGAATGTACACTCCATGTCTAAAAAGTACATTGAAATACCATCTCCATCAAACATGCAATTTACTTTAAATACAGTTGAACCGCAAACGCATACTGAAGTTGGGGTACCTCTTAAATCCATAGCGTTTTTGTAATCTGGGACTACTTCGCTAATTGGAATTGAGTTTAGTTTTTCTTCGTTATTTCCCATGGTATCGATTCTATTGTATATAGAAAGCTATCTGATGCTATAGAAGCAGCTACAGCTAGGTCCTCTACGTGGTATTTATGGTCTTCCGTTGGGTGGAATCTATTTACTGAAGCCGCAACAGTTCTTGTAAAAAACTGTACAAACTCTTCTACTGTCATATATGGGCTAAATATTAGTTTTACTTTTTTATCCATTTTGTTTCTCCCTGTATTTTGGGTCCTTTAAGTTACCTTGTATAGATTTTTCATAATCTACCGTTGCGTATCCAGAAGCTATACGAGCTAATGAGTAAGAATCGGCAGCATTGTCATCTGTTAATTCTACGCCCCACTTCTTAAACACTGCAAGTAGCATCTGGCTTTTCTTTACATCTTTTCCTTTTCCTGCTACATATTTCTTTAATGTAGTAGGAGGAATAATAAGTGGGAACATTCCATTATCAAATAAAACTAATTTAACAATAGCTCCCAACTCACCTAACATATGGGACATTTGAGAACCATAGGCGTAACCTTCTATAGCTGCGTCTAGCACTTTGTTTTTATCTGTAGTAACGCTATTTAAAGACTCAACAATAAACTCAGCAACGGCTACTAACCTAGTAATTCCCCCTCCCTCAAATTTTTTAACTACCGTTTTGTATTTTGTAGGGTCTTCTTTGGATATGTAGGTAATAGAAAATCCACCATAAGATTGGTCTATACCCATATAAACTGAATGACCCGAAGGTATTCCTGGGCCGTATGTTTTCATTAGAGGTTAAAGCTCTTCTTTCTTGTTTTGTATGAATCTCCAGCAGTGCGTCTAGTCAACTCTCTGCTTATTAAAGCTAAATCTTTATTAACGTTGTCATACATCATTGATACTAATTTTGTATAACTTGTACGTTTCATATGTTCAGCTTCTATTTCAACTATCTTTGGGTCTGTGGCTACCTTTAGCCTAGCTACCGTTATCTTTTCCGCATTACTTCCGGTTGTTAAAGATAGGGTAAGCAATCCCACCTCATAATCTAACTGTTTTTTTGTATTTAATTCATCAATTTCTGCACACGCTAGTTGAGTATTGATGAAAGCTAGATAAGAGGTTAAATGTGTAAATAACTCCATCAGTTCTTCTTCACCTAAACTTGTTACATCTGATGGAACTCTGGGGGTATCAATAAAAGTTTCTCTTTCTATTAAAAACCCTTGAGATTTAAGGGAATCTAAAGTTGTTGAACTCTCTTCAGATACTAATTTAGTTAGTGACATACTCGAACTCCTTACATTGTTTACATCCATCTATCCCTTTTAAATTACAAATAGGTGGAGTTTTGGTATCAACAGCAGTCACAATCATTTGAGCTGCGTCTAGTAACTCTGTAATACCAAAATCACTTTTAGGTATAATAAACTCTTTTACCTCTTGATTTAATTTAGACTCATAAATAATAACTGCTTCTTGAGGAGCATCTTCCATACCAATTAATTCCATAAGTTTCATATATAACTGGGCTTGTCTTTGATGGCTATAAAAGGGGGCGGTCATGGATTTCCAAATTTTCTCAAAATCCCCGTCGTATTTTACTAACAAGTCGGGGTCTTCCCATCTAACAGTTCCAATTCCTAACGATTTAATTTCTAATAGTAATGGGTCCCCAAATCCAACTAACCAACCATCGGAATGGCCACTAATTTTTAAAGGTTCGTAAGATAATGAAACTTCTCTATAAGTAAAAGGTCCAACACACTGTTCTTTTGCCTGACTATGTAATCCCCAAAAAAGTTCATTGCAATGACTACAAAGCCATGAACCAATAATTTTATCCATATCTTTAAACCACTCTTGCCACTTAGCATGTATTCTGTGGCCTTCTTCAAACATTAGTTCTCGTTTTAAGGGAGACCTAAAAGAAGAATCAGCTGGTGTATATCCTTGCAATTTATAATAAGAAGTTCTATGACACCAAAAGGGTTTAACCATATCTGATGGATGAAGTACATCTTGTCTTCTATCAGTATTCTGTGGTTTAGATAATAAATATCTTTCTATTGAGTTAATTACTCTTGTATCTTTTTTACCCACGTCGATGAACTGCTTTAGTGCTTTTGACGGTTTGTACTTTGTTGTCATTTTCTTTTACCCACTCTTCTAACGTTTTACCATTACGTATGGCTTTACGTTTAAGAGCGTTCCTCTCCCTATGACTGAGCCCGCCCCAGATACCGTGCTGTTCGTCCATACTATCTGCATATAACAAACATGCAATACGCACAGGGCATTCTGGTGCACCATCTTTACCAAAGCAAACAGCTTTTGCTTTATCTGCAATTTTTTTATATTTAGTCTTGTCTCTTGGGGGATACCATAATTCGGTGTCAAGCCCGCGACATTTGGCTTTATAACGCCAATCATTTACTTCGTTGCCTTCGTACAAGAACACTCCTGAAGTCTGTGGCGCAGGCTTAGAAAGTCGTCCTCTAACAACATGACATAATTTTCGTCATTTAAGTGGAAGCCAAGGACGGGCATTCGACTGTCAAGAATTGCTTCTTCAACAATCTTTTCTAAGACCTTTGCCTTTACGGTAAAGGAGGCTTTGCCAGTCCATTTATGTTCTATCAATAAGTCTTTTGAACGGACATCGCCTTTACGATTCCAAAAGCCACCGCTTGCAGCATTTCTTTTGCCGCCGATAACTTTTGCTAATCGGTCCTCGTGCTTCCTAGACTGACGTTGTCCCTTAGTTGGCATTTTCCAACTCAGCAACATGCTTAGACCCAACTTTGACGCTTTCTAAAACGTCACGTTCAAGGTTCTCGCGAAGGTCAATATCCTCCCGGATACTATCTAGCATAGCATCTGCGCCCTGCCATTGCTTTCCGCTGTATCGGTAATACGCGCCGGCTCTAACAATAACTTTATTTAAAATGCCTAAAGCAACTATTTCTTTAGCAAAGTCATAGTGCCCAGCAGGTACTATTCCACCTTCTGCAAAATAAAAATCAACAAATGCTGGCTCTGATATAGGGGCTGATTTATTTTTAAGACTACGAATCTTTATAGTCTGTCCTATGCGACGTTTTTCTTGTCCAGTTCCTTCTTCTAACCATTCATCTCTTTTTACTTCAAGACGAGTGAAGAAGAAATAATCTTTAGCTTTACCACCTGGGGTAGTTCTTGGGTCTCCGTACATAACACCAATACTCATACGATATTGATTAATAATAATTCCAATAAATGGTCTTTCTTTTTCAACCATACTTCTTTTACCAACATGCTCTACTTTGCGAAAGAACTTACCTGTTAATAAAGCACCTCGTCCTACGGTTGCTTCATCCATATCTTTTTCTTCTTCAGTTGTTGGAACTAATGCTGGAAGTGAATCAATAACAACGCAATCTACTTCTTTAGTTTCTACAAGGTTTATAGCAACTGAATAAGCTTCTTCCATAACATTTGTAGATACAACATATATACGACTGACATCTACTCCACACATTTCAGCATATGCAGGAACCCATTGTTCTGCGGCAATCCATACGGTTGTGAAGTTAGGGTCACGTTTTTGATTAGCAGCAATAGTTTTTAAAGCAATAGCAGTTTTACCATTACTTGCTTCTCCTACAATTTCATGCCATTGATTAGCTGGCCATCCCCCACCTAAAACTACATCTAAAGCAAGTGAGCCAGAAGGCATACGGCTCATATAGTCTTCTCTAATTTCAGACCCAAGAATTACTGTGTTATCACCAAATTGTTTATTAATATTTGCCAGTACTTTTATTAGACTCATTATTCAATCTTTCCTATGATGCCTTGTGGGTTAAAGTTATTTGTAGTTGATATTTGTTTCGCTGCTTGAGTTGGTCCATCTACTGGAACTCTTGCACCTGGCATTCCTGTACCAGATTGTGTTATTGGATACCCACAGTCATAACAACGAGGTCTTACTCCGGGCGCACCACTTCCGTAATTACCACTACCACAACCTGGACAACGGTTAATAGTAGTTGCACTTTCAGGAAGTCTGCGGTCTTGTATCTGTTCTTGCGGATAATAAGGTTGAGTTGGTTGTTGAGTTGGAGGCGTTGTAAATTGCCTTGGTTGTTGCTGTTGTGGTTGATTTGTAGGAGTTGTACCTAATTTATTTGCCCACCAATTACTGCTCATCTAGCTCCTCGATTTCGTATTCTTCAAAGTCAGCCCCACCGTGGTCAAGTATGGCAAGTTCCATACCTGCTGAAATAGCTGCAGTTATTGCTGAAAATGATATGTGTCTAAAAGTATTTCTTAAATTTTCTTCCATCTCTTCAAGATTTAAAGTTCCATTAGAACCATTTACTAGTATTTCTGTTGAAGGCCTTTGAACAGCAACTAAAACTTGTGCATTAATTTCAGAAATATTATCTATAAATGGTAATAAACTAACTAATTCAGACATACGATTATCGCTGTCTTCTATTTCTTTTTCTTCTCCTTCTTGGCTAATAGGATTTAATCCAAGAATTTCTGCAATTTTATTTGGATGTACAACTTCTAAATCATACAAATACCATCTAACTAAAGTGGTAAAAGGAATAGGATGTAAAGAATCGGTCACTTAGCTTCTCCCCATTTTTGAACTACTTTTATATCTGCTACCAAGGGAATGTTTAACACTTTTATACCTTCCATAGCATCTTTAATTGCAGTCGTTGATTCTTCAACCAGCCTATCAGGAGTAAGTGTGACTAGTTCGTCGTGAACCGTTAATAAGAGTTTCGCGCCTTCTGGTAAAGCAGCGTTGGCCCTCACCATGGCAACTTTAATAATGTCTGCAGCAGTGCCTTGAATACGAGTATTAAACGCCTGACGTTCAGCACCTGCTTTTAACCCTGGGTCTCGTGATAGTAATTCTGGTAAATATCTCTTTCTACCTAAAATTGTGGTTATGTGAGGCGGCCTGCTGTTTCTAGCAACACCAATAATCTTTTGTCTGTATCTATTTACTGAAGTAAAGTTAGCCCCAAAATCATCTAGTAATGTTCTAGCCTCTCGTACGCTGCAACCTATTTGCCTAGCTATTTTGTCTGGACCTACTCCGTAAGCCATCGCTAGCACTAGTACCTTCCCAGCTTTTCTATCTACTCCCATAGTGTTTCCTACGGTTGTATAAATATCTCCACCTTCTTGGTAGTTCTTTAACATAATTGGGTCTTCTGACATAGAAGCAATAATGCGAGGTTCAATCTGTGAATAGTCAGCAACAATCAACTTATAACCTTCTGGAGCTATAAATAAATTTCTAATAGCTTTACCATGGGCTGTATGAGGGGCTGGTACGTTTTGTAAATTTGGGTTACGACTTGAGAATCTACCTGTCTCAGCTCCGTGTTGAATGAAATCACAATGAATGCGACCATCTACTAATAAACTTTCTTTATAGTCGGTCTTAGATTTTCCATTAACAGTTCTAATTACTTCCCCGCCTAAATAAGGAATAACATAAGTTGTTAATAATTTATTTAAATCTGAATATTCTAAAAGAGCGTCTACTAATTCGTCTCTACCTCTAAAAGCCTCAAGGGCTTCAGAAGACACTGAATAATCTGATACTGATAAATCTATACCTTCATCATCTTTTTTCTTCCCTTTGCCTGTTAAAACGTGGGTCTTTAAGCCTCGGCCACCTTGGTCTTTAGGACCATATAACTTTGCTTGCTTTTCTTGGTTAGAATTAATATTAAAAAATCCAGCAATTTTGTAAATAGTTTCTCTTGCTTTTTCTATATCAACTTCTAATAAATCTTTAAGTTCTTGTAAGGCTTTCATATCTATTGGTGCACCAGTAAGCTTCATTTCGCAAAGGACTGCTAGAACGTCCATCTCTAATTTAAATACATTATGTACTGCTTGTTCTTTAATCTTTGGTGTTAAAACTTTCCACAACATAAATGTGTATTTAGAATCTAGATAAGCATACTTAGCAACTTCAGTAAAGGAATACTTCTCTACTTCTTTTCCAATACCTTTAACCATCTCATAGTTAAACTCTCTCTTTAAACAATCGTCAAGACCTACTTTATTTTTATTACGGTTGTCTACAATAAATGAAGCAATCATTGTGTCAAAGTAAGGACCTACTGGAACTTTGTTGTCAAAATATTTAGCAACAGAAGTTAAATCGAATACAAGATTGTGACCTATTTTTAAAATATCTTTATTAAACATTAAAGGTTTTAATGCTTTAAATACCTCAGCCGGAAACAATTGTTTAGGAGCTTCACCAAATAAAACAGTTGACTTTCTTTTATCTCTTGAGTAATCACTTGGTCTTACTTCTAATCCTTTAGCAACACGCTTCTCACCTTGACCAGTAAGAGGAAATAATTCTTCTAAAAATTCTCCGTTTGGATGTCCCATGGGAATAACATCACATCTACCATAGGTTGCAAGGGTAATCCATAAAACTTCATTAACGACTGTAACGCCTCTGCGTGGACCTACTGTTTCAACGTCATAAGCAAAAGCATCTTGAGTTAGATAATGACTAACCATTTCGTTTAATTGGTCAGTAGTAGTAATTATATTCATAAATAGTTTAGGGCCCAGGAGCTGAGAAAGGGGAGAGTCAGCCCCTGAGCGGTCTAATGTTTGCCTATCTATCCATTAGTTCTTCAGCAATGGCAAGCAAATCTGTGTAAGAAGTTTGCTTGATTGTTGAATAAGAAAATGGTTCCATTGAAGCAATTGCATTTGCAGCAGTTGCTGGGTCGATACCATAATCTTCTGCCAAGTCGCGTTCTTTAATTGCGACTACATGGTAGACAGTGCTTTGTTTTACGCCTGAACGGCTTATTGCCCAATAATTTTTATTTAAAGGACCTTGTGGTGTTGAGTTAACCATGTGCAAAGTCTTAAACAAACGAGGAGAAGCGATAATCATTTGCTTCTGCGCTGGAGTTATGCTTAAGTTAGCAACAGTAAACCCACGCTTGTCTTCTGGGCGATGGCGCAACTTAAGACATAATGGGCATTCTGCACCCAAACATACATAAGATTTGCGACCAGCCTTTTCAGTCAAGAAATGCTGTCTGTAACTTGCGAACGGACCATTAGGGTCAAGAAACTTAACCACTTGTAATTCTTCGCTGTGTTTAAATTCAACTGGAAAATCGCCAGTAGGAGGTGTTAATTTCTCCGCAGCTTCCCAGCCTGATTGAACTGCTGAACTTGTTGCTTGTTCAGGTCTTGCATCAACCATGTATGTGTCAATGCCTGGTACTTCTTGTTGTATAGCCATTTATTCATCTCTTTTCATCTGTTGTCATCTTATTTTCATCCTCGCGAATTTTATTCCACGAGTCAACTAGGCTTTTTGTAACCTGTTGATGTTGAGACCAGTTTATCCTTTTTTCTTCAAAAAGTCTATTCTGATTAAATATCTCAACAGCTGCCTCAATCATACGTCTGCTGTACAAACGACGACCTCGGTATTCCTCCCCTGACTTAGTTGTCGTGGAAGGAAGTCTGTAAGGAGATTGAGGAAGATACCCTTCCTTAATCCATGACCGTATAGTTACTAACGGCCTGTTTAAAGCTTTACATAAAGAACCAATAAGAAACATATCAACCTGTGTACCGTTAGGCAAAGTAGTTTTTCTAGGTTTGGAATCCCAATCTAGTATTTGTACTTCTTTTTTTGGTTTAGGTTCTTTGCGTTTTCTTTTACTACCTGGATAGTAAATATCTATATCGCTAAAAAACTTTTCAATATTTTCTTCGGTCATTGTTTGACTAATAACGCGTAAGTAATCTTTGATGGGAACATTTCATCTACTTCTTGTTCGGTGATTAAACCTTCATAGTAAGCAGCCATAATCTCATCTTCATTAATAGTAGGTACTAACTTAATGCATCGGTCTTTAATTCCTTTTGCATTAAGAATAGATTCTGCTTTATCTATATCTAAAGATTTAGAAATCCTTTTTTGATGAACAACAGTAATTCTGGTTAAACCAGATTTTTCGTCATTAATTTCAGCAACAATGTGCCCACGACTATCTTCTTCGCCTATTTCTAATAACGATTCAATAACTCGTTTTTTAATTTCAGTTTGGCGTTGATTTAAAAATTCAACTTCATCTTTAAGTACTATGTATTGTTTAACTTCTTCTTTAAGTTTTTCTAAAGACATCTTGTACCCCCTTCTAGGCTACGTGAATAACTTACCACTAGCCAAAAGGAGATGCAACTATCGCTTTCCGGTGTTTCCTCGATATCCTGTCTTTTTCTTGTTCATGCTTCCTGGGACATGATAGCCCGATTTTTTAGGAACATGCTTTTTTCTAATCTCTAAAGATTTAACAATTTTATCTAAATGTTTTCCCATTAAAAAATATCCTCTTCGTACACAACGTCTTCTGCTAAATATTTTTCTAAAGCCTCAATAATAACACTGGTAACAGTACGTTCTTCGGCAGCGGCCTTATATTGGACAGCTTGCCATAGGTCATCGGCTACCCGAATAGTGCGAGTAGGGGTTTTTGGGGCGTTAGGCATACACCCTAGGTTATAGGAATTAAGGAGCGCTGTGTGGCTCTGTAGCCCACATAGGTTCTTGATAAGGCACTTCTGCCTTTGGAAGGCCGTTTAAAACGATGTCAGCAGCCACATGTAGCCCAGCAACAAAGTTGTTTGATAGGCCTATTTTTAAGCAATGGTCTGCGTACCTTTGAATCTCCATGGCTATATCAGATTTGGCTGTGGTCACTTCTGTAGAACAATCTTTCCAGTCTTCCATTAAACCGATTCTCCTTGTAAGAACTTACTTAAACTTTGTACAGTAAGTTTAACACCGCCTTTATCATCTATACCTTCTCCGTCAATAACGGCGTTTGCAACAGCATTCTTTTGTTGAAGCATGTCATGTTGTCTAACTTCTATTGAACCACCCATAAGTAAATCTTGAATAACAATAGATTCCCAAGTAGAAGATGCTCGTTTAATACGGCCGTTACGTTGAGCTGCCGAACCTGATGACCAAGGAAGGTCGTAATTTATGAGGAGATTAGCTGCAGGCAAATCGACGCCGTAACCACCAGCGTCACTAGAAATAAGTACACGCACAGAAGAATCTTCGTTGAACGCAATTTTATTTTCCTCTTTAGTTTTAGCGTCTAATTTTCCTGAATAAAGCCTACATCTTTTAGTCCCTAGTTTCTCAGCAATCTTATCCAACATATCTACATAAGAAGCAAATATAACAACCTTATGGTTGTCATTTTGTTCTAAAAAATCTAAAGCATATTCTGTCATTGTTTCTAATTTATTAGAAATTTTTATATCTTCTAATAAACCGCTTTCAAACAACTCATTAGCGTAAGAAGAGCCTTCACCATTCATTTGTTTAAACTTTTGAGCACTGGTTCTTAATAGGTCTGGGTGTGAGCATAACATTTTCAATGCACCAATTTTAGACATAATTTTTCCACGCATCTCGTCTTCTGGTCCACCAGATTTAGATTCAAGTCCGTAATGAGACATTATGTTAAAAGAACTACCAAATAAATCTTGAGCTTCTTGTAAATCGTATAAAAGGTCAGTCTTTATTTTTTCGTATAATTTTGCGCTTTTTCTGTCGAACGGGACGACAAGCGGGTCATTATGGATAGTGTCTGGAAGGTATGGGGCAACGTCCGGGTCTTTTTGAGCTTTTCGTACGCAAGCTGTACTAAGACGAGTATGAAGAGTAGGAAGATTCCTATAACGCTCAACACCGCCCCAGTTATTACGGACAATAAACGCTTGGTCAAATAAATCAAACCTTCCTAATACCTCGGCATCTACAAACTGCATAATACTAAACAACTCTTCTGGTTTACCATTCTCAATAGGTGTGCCTGTAAGAGCAAACTTAAATGGAGAAGTTCCTAAACGCTTGGTGTACTTAGAGCGCTTAGACCTAAAAGACTTAATAGCAGTAGCCTCATCTAATACTACAAACCCTCTTGGTAATTTTTTAATCAAATCCCAATCGTTAACCACTTGTTCATAATTCATAATTACATAATCTACTTTGGTTTCTTTCCAGTTATACGCTTCTTGGTATTGAGACTGGCGTTTTGCTTTAGAACCATCTATGACTATGGCTTTAGAAGTATCATTAGTAAATTTTTTAATTTGATTAGCCCATTGATATTTAAGACTAGATAAGCAAACGACTATTCCAGGCTCTTTTACTTTTCCTTCATCCATTAACCGCTCAATAGCAGCAATAGTTATAACAGTTTTACCAAGACCTAAATCGTATGCAACAAGCATCTTAGTTCTTTGGCACATTTTATCTACAGCTTCTGGTTGATAAGGAAGAAGAGTTCCTTTAAAACTCATACTATTGCTTTCTCTCCATGCAATGAATGACGTGCTGTTTCTAATCCCTGTAGTATTTCTGCCTTACTCATAGCCCCAACGTCTTTAACATCAATACCATCGTAATTAAAAAACCAAACTTCAAAACCTTTTTCTTTAGCAAGCTTTAGCATTTGTATTGAAGACTTTTTACCAGCCTCGTCATTATCCATAGCCATAAATATTTGTTTAGCGCTTTTAATAAGTTTTACTTGTTGATTAGAAATGATTGCACCAAACACGGCAACCCCTCCCGTTATACCTACTGAATCAAGTCTTACAACATCTAAAGGAGATTCAACAACTATAACTCTTTCACCATCAAGCTGTTTAAACCCAAACAAGGCGTCGCTCTTTACTATTCCCGTTGGAAAGTTTTTAAAAAATCTATTTGTAAAACCTTTTTCTTGCCAACCCATTAATTCTTTTGTATATGGGTCTCTTATAGGAATAATCCAATTGCTTTTATTACTGTCCCAAAGAATCTCATATTTAATTGCAGACTCTAAAGTTAATCCTCTAGCTTTTAATGCTTCAATAGGTGGGTTAACAAAAGCTTTTAAAGCAGCTTCAGTAATTTTTGGAGTCTCTGGTTCTACTGTAACTTTAGTAGTTCTTTCCCAAACGGTAGATAAATCTTCTGGTATTTCTAACCACTCTTTAGCTTGTCCATAATCAAAAAATCCAAAATTATCTTTCATATCTTTTAAGTAAGCAGTAAGGCTATATAGACTTCCTCGGTAATCGCAAGAAAAACAAATATGTGCTCCAGTTTCAAAATTTATATACCAAGAAGGATTACGGTCGTCTTTCCCAGTGCGCTCTTTATGAGCAGGGCAATATGATTGAATTTCTGAACCTCTAACATTTACAACTTCAATACCTAAACGTCCTAGTATTGTTTCCATTTGTTCTAGGGTCATAAATCTGTTTCGTCAATCTCTCTAAACTGAGCTTCGTTCCAATCCCATAAAAGCGATACTTCTGCGGGACCTGAGTTACGGCTTGCAATAACTTTTAATAAACGAGTGTCTTCTACATTCTCGTCTTCTTTTTGAAGACCTAGTAATACATCAGCGTCTTGTAAGAATGAAGATGAATAACCAATTGAATCTGCTGTTACGTTGCCTTTTTTCATTTTCCAATTAAGAACTTGGGTAGTAATAATTATAGGGCGTTGGAATCTCTGTGCTACTTTTTTAAGTGAACGAGTTATGTTAGTAAGGGCTTGAGCAGTATTTGATTCTCCTGATTGCTCATCCATCATTAGGTATACGCCATCAATAAAAACTACATGTGGTTGAAGTGTTTGAATCTTGCTAGCAATACCTGACACGGTAGAACCTGCTGCAGAATCTACTAACCAAAACTTTTGTTTCTCTTCTTTTAGTCTGTTAAGGACTGCTTTGTATCGTGATTCTTCTTCTGAAGTTAAAGTTCCTGTTAATAATCTTTGATGTGAAAGTTTAGCCCTCATTGCATCGTATCTATTTTCTTGTTCTAAATTACTCATTTCAAATGACTGAAACATTGGAGTCTTTTGTGAATAGTAATGAACGTTGTGAGCAATCTGCATTGCAAGAGTTGATTTACCAACTTTAGGTGGAGCAACGATAACAATAAGCTGCCCATTCTGTAAGCCACTAGTTGCTTTATCAATAGTTGGGAAGCCGGTAGGGATGCCGCGTAAACCATTGGGGAGTAGTTTGCGCTCTTGATATTCATCCCACCGGCGGTCTGGGTCAGAAGTAATGTCTACGTCAGAACTTAACGTTAGACCATCTTCTTCTAATTTAATTAAACCTCGTTGTAAAACTAATAAAGCATCTTCGTGGTCTTTTTTCTTTTCAATACTTTGAATAGCATCTTGAATCATAGAAGAAGTAGCAAACTTTCTTCTAATGTTAATTATGTCGTCAATTAAATAATCAATTGAATCTTGTACTTCTACAAATTTGTAAGTTGGAAAATTAGCTGATACTACCTCTAGGCTTGGAGACTCTCCATATTTAGAAAAATGTTCTCTGGCAAATAGCCACAGTCTTCTATCATCTTCTTCTGAAAACCACTTTTCGTTAACTCCTCTAGAAAATAAAGGTGTTAAGTTTCTATCCTTTATTGCTTTATTTATTAAACGAGTCTCATTGTTCATATCTGTGAATAGTCCATTCCCCAATGTCCATATCTTAGAAGCCTATCAGGTAAATCTAACACACCTACAACCTCTGGTCTATAGGGCAATTCGTTAACTAGGTGATTGACAGATTTGTAAGGGGTAACGTATCTAAAAGGATTAGTACCCTGCTCATCTATAAGTTCTATTTCTTTTTGTAATTGTTTAGCGTTTTTATCAAATGAAGCTAATTCTAAAGTGTAACCTTTACGGTCAGCAAATAAATAAAGTTTGCTAAGTATTTGACGGTCATAAGATATTTCTTCGTCTGACACTGGTATTAACCTAAGAATTTTTTTAATTCTAGGTTCAACGTTTGTAAATACATCCATAACGACTATTACCCTTTTAGGTAATTCGTTACTTAAGTCCCCTTTATACACGAATTAAAAGACCTCGATTTTTCCAAACTTGATAACGAATTCTCTAAAAGCACTATTTGATTCTTTGGCTTTAAAGGCTTCATCATCAGTTGCTCTGTTGGAGATTTCCAAAGGATAAGTTCCGCCGTTGTTGTCGATTCTTGCTTTAACAAATTTGACATGTTTACAGGTTAGCCTTCCTTGGAATCCTGGGCAAGTGCAGGAAAGACTACCATTTTCTTTTACACTAACTTCGTGAATGTTAGGGCCTGGTGATTGAGTTTGACTTAAAAAAACTTGAACTAAGCGTGAGTCTTCGTCCACGTACTTACCTCTCATTTTCTTAAATCACTGCCGTCTACGACTAAATATGAAAACGCTTCTCTTGCAAAACTTTCTGTAGCGTCACCATATAGGCTAGCCCAATTATCTAGTGAAGCGTTGGTTGTAACGATAGTAGGCAAACCGTTGTTAAAACGCGTTCTAAGTAAATGATGGAGCATAGACTTCTGCCACTCTGAGTGTTTTGAAACGTGTTCTTTACCAACGTCGTCAAGAACTAAAACTCTGATGTTGTAAGCATCATCTTCTGCTTCACCAAACAAACCGGCAAGTAAAACATCTTCACTTTCGGTCAGGTCGTTTTGTATATCTTTACCTTTTAAGTTTAATACGTCGTTATAAGTTATGAAGTAGCAAGGACGAACTAAAACTTTTCCTTCACCTGGTTTAAAAGAGGCTAGAGGTAGTTCTTTAAGCATCTCTTGAATGACAGAAAGCGCCAAAGTAGTCTTTCCTCTACCTGGAGCCCCGTATAAAAGAATTCCACGGCCACAGAGACGGTCTGAGGCCTCTTTAATGACCCTACCTTCACTGACTCGCGAAATCCACGATTTTAGGCCATTTAGGACCTCTAATGGGGCGTCTGTACAGTCTTCTAATCCCCACCCAACTCTTTTCCAAGGAATGTTGGCTAGTTGAATCCAAGACCTTCTACGAACCTTAAGGTCCTCGGGCTTAAACATTAAAGGATTCCTTCCCATGATTTAGCAGACTGTTCTTTGGCTTTCTGTATCTCGTCTTCGGAATGTATCCTAGTTTTAGCCTGTGCCGCAAGTGCAGAGAATCTTGATATAAACATTCTCCAAAGAATATTTCCATCTGAGTACTTTCCATCTGTAAGACTACTAAAAAATATGTTCATCATTTCAACCTCAAGTTCCCCATTGGTGTCGTTCTTAACTCTAGCCCCAGCTAAAGCCGGAATAAAATTACTTTCTGTAAGAGAAATGGGAGATATGTTCCAAAGTTCTTCTATACGGCGAGCAAACTCATAAGCACAATCCTGTGGACTCCAGTCTTTAACTGGTTTATTAGCACGATTGTATTTTGCTTTTTCTTGCTTGGCTTTTTTGGCTGCATTAAACTCTTTCTTCTTTTGAGCCTTTAGCTTTTGGTTAGCCTCTTTAACTTCTTTTTCAAATTCATCTTCCGAATTATTAGAAAAGAATTTATATCCCATTTCATTCCCTTCCTCCATTCGGACTCCGTCCGAATAAAGACCTAATATATTTATATGTTTAGAACTAGTATTAGTTAGCATATTCAGTGATAACAGTGGCTCGGTTTTCAACCACCCCGGTTGATTTTCAGCCACCCCTGGCTGATTTTCAACCAGTACCCATGTATTGACTCCTACAGGGTTTCCATTTATATTTTGAACTTTATATTTAAGTATTCCTAAAGCTTTTAGTTCATTTATAGCCGTGGTAATAGCACACCTACCCTCTTTGAGAACTTTTTCTAAAGAACGTGCGCTTATGTTTACATTTGGGTTATTTTTTAAATAAGTCAATAATCCAAGTGCACTCAATGACATCATTTCTTAAGTTGGTCCTTAACGTGAGTAACGACCATAGTTGCAAATACTCTTGCTATTTCATCTAATGCAACATATAAAGAATCGACTTCATCAATCTCATATTCTTCGTCTTCGTCTTCTTCATCTTCATCTTCTTCTTCTATATTAAAATCTATGTGCTTTGGTACTTCCATAGATAATTGTTCTTGAATAGGTGGTTTAGGTCTTTCTTCTATCTTTAAAGACCCTTTAGTATTAATTTGGATTAACCCATCAGTTAAATCAAAAGAAGGGACTCCAGCATCATTACATTCTGATAAAACTTTAAGACAATCTTCGTCTTCATCGTTCCATAGTAAAAACGCTGCTGCTTTTGAACCTTTAACTGTTTTTAAAGCTTCTTTAATAGCATTAGGTTTATCTATTACAACTACTTCTTTGTTTTTATCTTTAGCTAATTGAGAAGCCCAAGTTTGACCTTCACTTGGATGTTTTTCATAAGGTAAAACTAAAACGCCACCATCACCTTCGGCATGGTAGTGGTCTTCTAAAAGTACTTCGATATTTGTACGAGATGTTTTCCCGTTTCCTGCAACGATTACGTAGTAAGTCATTGGCCCTCCTAGACCAAGACTATATCAACCTCAGCGGTCTAGTCGAGTTGGTTGGGTAACGGCGGGTCTATAGGAGGTAATACTGTCAGCTAATACAACCAAGAAAGGGGATAAGAACCCACTAGCAACGGTAGTAACTATAAACAAAGGTATAGAGGTAACCCCTGTTAAACCAACCCCTACTGCAGATAAAGCAAGAGCAGCAATAGCTCTATAAATCCTTAAATCAATTAGTTGTTCTATTACAGCTAAAAAGAAAGCTGCAAAGCAAGCAGATAATATTAGTTCTAACATACTTCTATAGTACTACTAGTCTGGTTGAGCAAAATATAGGGCAAAAGTAGAACCAAGTAATATATTTTTACTTATTTCTCTTTTTAACCTATCCTCTACAGCAAATTTATTTTTATAAAAATGACTTCTTGATGCTTCTACAACACCCTCCCAAACTAAAGAAGTAGAGTCTTCTTGACCGCTTCGAGACCCATCAAAATAATCTAAAACAAATGAAGCTTTTTCAAACAAAGCATCTTCTAAATAAACCACAGCTCCGGAGGTAGAAGGTGTCCAACTTAATCTCACAGACGCTTTTGCAGCGTTAGATGGGGCAGTATCAGTTGTTGAAACTCTGTACCAAATCCCAACTGGGGAAGCAGTTCCACTTACTGTAGCTAAAGCTATATTTGTATTAACTCTAGCATAACTAACCGTGTTATTTAAAATAGAAGATATTTCCCAAGTACCATCATATGGAGAACCTAATCCACTAACTAAAATATAAGATTTATCGTTACCAGCATAGTTTAAAAATTCGTAAGGTTCATTTAAAGTTATAGTTGCTATGTTTCCACTTAAAACAGCTTGTGTAATATTATATGTAGGTGGGCATTGAGTTGGCAATCCGTTAACTGTTGAAATTAAAGTGTTTGAACTCGTATACCAGCTTATAGAAGCAGTAACTAATTCACTGGCTGTTTCTGGCTCTACGTAAACACTAAAAGTATAATCATTATCAGCAAGAACATTAAAATAATTAGCAGTTGATGTGTGCCCTACTACCGATACTAAAGAAGACCCAGAAGGGGTAACTTTTAAAGAATCTCCTGCGATGGAAACAAGTCCACTTGGAGATACAGCAGTGCTTGAAATAGGAGCGTTTACTTTAGCGTAAGAAACAGTTTTACCAATAGGGTCTGAAGCTGTAACAACATATGCCCCATCAAATGGCGAGCCAACTCCGGAAACAACTATATTATCTCCAATAAATATAGGAAGATAAGAATCACTTACTGTTAAAGTAGCTGTATTAGAACTTAATTCTTTGTTTACAACAACAAACTCTCTAATATCTACTCCTGGTTTTGAAGAGTCTAAAGTTAAAGCCGCATTTGTTGCAGCCCAAGGACTAGATGAAAGAGTAAAAGAAGGGTTTGTAATTTCATTAATTCTATTAGCTTTAAGTGTTATATTAATTCTTCTTGCGTCTTCAAAAGCAGTTTTAGAAATTGCCTCTTCAAATTGAGCAGCATCAAAATAATGAATTTCACTAACTGCAGTATTACTAATATTTACAGCAACGCTTGCGTAATGCGCGTCTGTTGGAGCTATAGCTGTTGCAAAAGGTCTAAGGGTTGGGCTGTCCCAAGCTAAAGTAGCATTTGATACAGGAACTCCTTGCTGCAAAACCCCTAAAGCAACGCCAAATCTGTCGTAGAATTGGATACCAAGTCTTATATTTCTTGTGGTTGTACTAGCAGCACTAAAAATACTAAATGTGTATGTTTCACCTTCAGTTACTGGTATACCTTTAGTAATAGGATTATTAACGCCACAAGTAAATGAAACAGACCCAGTTCCAGTTGATGTAAATCTAAGCATTCCGTTGTCACTACTTGGATATCCAACCGGGGCTGTTACTTCGTAAGGTTCTATTATTAAAGGGTCACCTACGTACCTTGTTAAAGTACCCCCAGAAGATATAGTCCAATTTCCTATAGATTCTTCAAAAGAAGAGTCGTTGTAATCAAGAAATAAATTTTTACCTTTTTCAACAATAGAGTCGTACCCACTAAAACTTTTTATAAAAGCTAGTAAACCATCATAAGTACCTTTTTCTTTATAAATATTAAATAAATTTCTTAATAAAACTCTTTGTTGCTTAAGACCTACCTCTGGCTCAAAGCATCCTCCAAATTGTTCTAACATTTGTGGAAGAAGTTGGCCGGGTAAAGAGTCTATCTTGTATAAATCTAAAAAGTTTAATGCATAAGTTTTTTCAATATCATATTCAAAACCAAATATTTTTAAAAAGTTTTTTAAAAATAAATTGTCAGCTTCTGATAAAACATCTCCAGTTAAAGAATTTACTTTATAAGAATCAGGTAAATAATCATATAAATCATTAGAAGTATTAAAATCTTTAACAGAAATACCTACAGCGTTAGCTGCTCTTAACCATGTAAAATTAATGTTTTCTCTTACAAAAACGCTATAGTAATAAAATTTACCTTCAGTTAAATATTGAACTTCTCCATCTATTATGTCTCCGGCATCTACATATTCAGTAGGAGCGGAATTAACAAAAGAATCAACTATAACAATTCCATCGGCTGCACTAGTGGGAAACCCATATGAATTTCTAATTACCCTAATTTGAGACCAGTTACCAGTAGGGTTAGTCCATGACAAAGAGATACGACCATACCCAGAAGGAAAGGCTGTAAAAGGATAGGCATTAAAGTCACTTACTGTAAATGGACCGTAAAAACCTATACCGTAATAATCTCGACCGTATTTTGCCATCGTTTACCTTAGAATACGCCAGATATAACTAAACCGTATAACTCTTGAACGTCTGTTGAAGTTGCAGCAACACCTGTGGTTGTATTTAAATTACCGTTTGCATCAATCCAAGTTCTAACTGAATTTGAACTATTTCTCCACTCTTGAAGATTAGCAGATTGTCCAGCAGCTGCTCTAACATTTAGTCCAACTACGTTTGTAGCAGAAGGAAGTATTGTGTCTCCTCCTACTTTATGAACGTATTGATTATGTGAGTCTGCAATCACACCAGTTTCAATGTTTGCAAGTCTTGCGTTTAATGTCCCATAGTTTTGAGATGCTGTATTAAATGTTCCACTTGCAGATGGGGAAGTAGAAGTTGCAATATTTGTTCCTAAATTTGTTTGAATTGCAACTACTTCATCTTGAAGTGAGTTTACGTGAGAGGAATCTACAATTTCAGTAAAATTACTTTTTGTTTGAAATGATTTTATAGCTCCTGGGTAGGTTGCGGCCATGTTTTCTCCTTTTAGGCTATTCCACCGGATGGTGTGATTGTTAAGGTTCCTGCTTGAGGTATTTCATTATCAGAACATATAATGTCTACTACTGCTTCTACTGTTCCTGTAAGTCCTGTTAAAGCTAAAAGAGTAGTAGCCGTTCCTGTAATAGTAAATGTAGTTGATGTTGGGGCTGATGCAACAGAATAATTTCCGTTTACAGTTGCATCTACGCTAGCTATAGTTACTCTATTTCCTGCAACATAATTATGAGGTTTTAAAGTAGTAAGAGTAATAGTTGGTGAGCCAGAAGCTCGAGCCGCTGCCGTAATAGCGTTGTCTCTATCTAATAAAGTTATAGTTGAGTAAGCCACACCAGATACTGTTGATACTTCTGTTAACAAATCTTGCAAAGTTATTCTATCTTTAAAGTTAACATTATCAAAAGCAAGAAAATTACTTAATACAGCTTGAACCGCATTTGTAACGGTACTTTGTCTGTACTGGTCTAGAACTTGAACGTCAATTTCTATATTTACATCTACATATGAAGGAGGTTGTAAAGTTAACGTTGTAGTAGGAGGCATTTTATCTGCAAAAAATGTTTGAACTGTAGGTTGTAGATTAGTAAACACTAATGTAGGCGTAACATTATCATCTTCAACACCAGGGTCACCAGACGGTGCGTAATACAAAGTTATGCTGTTATAAGTATTAGCAATTGCATTTGCTTTTGCTACTCCTAAAATTTGGACGGCTAAAGACGCGTAGTCTTCTAAAGTAACCGCTCTGTTTAATGACCTAATACTGATTGGAGTATTTAATCTTACTGAATCAGTAGATTCTGAATCAGAACCTCCTGAAGCGGGGTCTTCATTGTTTACCTGAAGACCTACTTGATAGTTAGTTACTATCTCAGTTAATGTATTTTCTGCAACGTTTCCAGCATCTCCAGCACCAACTCTGTAAGTTGCTTCTATAGTTCCATTTCTTGGGGGAATGCGTCCACCAACGTTATCTCCAAAAATAACATAAGTTCTATCTTCACCATCTACATCAATTGTATAAACAGGGTCATTTCCTGAGTAATCTACTAAATAATCAACAAATGTATAAACTACGTTATCAACTGTGATTTCAATGCTATCTTTAATAACAGGAAAATCAGCTAAAAGAAAAACTTGGTCTGCTAGACCACTTGAAATTCCAAGTGCGTCTATACCAGTTTCTTCGACTGTGTATCCCTGAGTAGCAACAACCGTAACTACAGCGCCAGCTGTTAGCCCACCATCTCCAGAAGCTGGAACAGTTATTGCTGAGTTTGTTTCAAATATAATTTCAACATTTTCTCCACTAACAATGCTTGTAGTAGATACTTGAGTTCCGGCAGGAACAACTTGTGAAGAAGTAGCAAAAGTACTAAAAGATAAAGTAACTGTTGCTGGAGTGCTAGGTGTAGGAGTGTATCCTAATAATCTAGCCATTCTAAGAACGCTGTCTCTTTGACTTGCGGTTAATATAAACGATTCATTAGCTGCTCTATCTATATAAAAGCTCATAATGTCGCCCATATAGGCAAACAATTCAATTAAAGTAATACCAAAATCAGAAGCGTCTCTATTCTTCCATTCAGGTAAAAAGTATTGAATTAGAGATATCATGTCATCTCTAATAGCCTCAAAGTCTCTAGATGTGTAATCTATTTGAGGTATTACATTTGGTTCAGCCATTAGTTATTCCCTTCAAGCAAATCTCCGGACCTAGTAAAGGTACCTGTATTTATATTTATTTCGTCTGTTGTTTCATTTGGAAGCTTATAGTTTATTGTAATGTTTAAATGCATTGTATTTAAATCCAATTCTATATATAAATCTTGTAAAACCAAAGAAGGAAGCCATTGAGAAAACGCTGCTCTAACTGTAGCATCTACTATAGGTATTGCAACCGCTTCATTTTCAAAAATAGCAGTTTTTATTTGAGTCCCATAAGTAGGCCTCATTACTCTTTCATTAAGACCGGTCATTACAGCTAAAAACACTCTATCTTTATATATTTTATTTTGGTTAGTTGTAAAGGATATGCCATAAGATTCACTTAAAGAAAAAGGTAAAGATATAGCTCTTTGAGTAGCCATTAGAACACTCCCATCCAAACTGGAAAATTAGGGTCTCCGCCTTCAAACATAACCCACACCCCATCATTAAGTTTAGGGGTTTTATAGTGAACTGTGTGTTGGGAAGAGCCTGTATCTCTAGGGTCTGACGCAGAGGCTCTAGTAACTGTTGCTGAATGGCTATGAGAAGGGGTGCCACCAGAACCGATAGTCACTACGTGATTTAGATGAGTTTGGTAAGCAGACGCAGGAAGGCAAGGCCATGCCCAGTCAGTAATTTGTTCTCCAAGAATTTGAGGTACTTTTACTCTAATTCTGCTTTTAGAAATAGGGTCTTTAACGTCTAAACAAATACCTCTATAGATACCATAAAATTTTTTATCTACCTCTCCGCCTAACAACAGCACAACCTCCGTCTAAGTCTTTGAGCAACAAAAATACTTCTATTACTTGGTTTATTTTGCCTTAGTCTAACATCTGCTATATCGCTTTCCCAATATGAGTACGATTCATTTCTAGCCCGTGTTTTAGCTCTATTAAAATTTTTTCCTTTTATAAAAATTGAAGAGGATTCATTTTGTGTTGGTAATAATTTAGTTTTTAATCTTGGTGTAGGTTTAAGAGTTGTTTGTCTAATATTTGGTTCTACATATACTTTGTTTTCATTTTCAGGATAAGAGTATTCATTTTGTGACGTAATAGTAGCTGGGCCAAGAGAATCTATTCCAACTTCTATATTAGTTGTAAATTTTGTTTCTGTTAAACTTATGTAGTGCACAATATGTTCTACTGAAAGTAGTATCCAATAACCACTATATTCAGTCCCTATTCCATTTAAATATATTGGCATTCCTGGAATTAAATTAGGAGAACCTATTAATCCACCATGAGCTCTATAAGGAAACTTAACCATCTCACTAAAAGCATCAAAATGAGATTTAGCAATGTCCATACCAGGAACTACAGTGTTTACATCAAAGCTATCAAATAAAGGAGGTTTTGTTATTTTACGTTTACCTGATTTTAATTTTTGTTTACTATAAGAATTAGATTTTTTAGTAATTGGATTAACTCCATTAAAAGATTGAGCACTTTTAGTTGCTTCAGGAAAAGGAATACTTTCACCAACAATTGGAGTAAAGTGGTATAAATCAGAACCTTTTATAGTAGAACCAGAAGTAGCTAAGCTTTGCAAAGTGTAAGATGGAGCATAGTTTTTATATTTTTTATAATATTCGTCTATAGGTTTAAAAATTAATGTTGTACCATCTACTCTAAATAAATAACCACATTTTTTAGCACATTTAACTAAAAATTCCCAATCACTTTCTCCATGCTGAGCAATTTGAGGAAATACTCTAGGGTGAGATGTTATATCAGCAGCAAATTTATATTTTTTAGCTATAGTTTTAGCTATTTGAGATACTGTTACTTTTTTCCAAACTTTTTGAGATTTTTGTTTCATTCTGTATGATGCACCTATAAAAGTAACTTCTACAAATCTTTTTTCCGTATTCATCACTTTTTTAACATGATGAACAAACCCTGAGTAGGAATCTATTCCTTTAATGCTTTTTAACGTTATTGTCATTGGTGTTCCAGGGGGTATTAACTTTTCAGATAAATCCCAATTTTTAAAAACTACAGTCCCAAGGTCATGTTTGTATCTATCTTGTTTTATTTTTGCTGAATAAACTTTTGGAAGTTTTTTTAGTTTTATTGTAGGAAAAGAAATAGATATTGTTTTATAAGACATGCTATTCCACTATTGTTTCTATTTTTAAAATAGTTCCTATTGGAATATTGTTTGGGTCTTTTATTTGTGGATTTTTATTTAATATAAACCACCAAGAACTTGAGTCTCCATAAAATCTTTCAGCTATTGAATCAAGCCTGTCTCCTTTTACCCAAGCGTATTCAAAATAATTAATAGTTCCTATATCAGGTGTTGGATAAAATAAAACTGGGTGTACATCTTCATTTTTATTTAATGCAAAATAATCAATTATTGCGTACTCATATCTAGAATTTTTATTTATCATTTATTAACCTCTACCCGGTCCTCTTTTTGGTTGAGTACCAAAAGAACTAGGTTGGTCTCCAACATTTTGAGCTGCATTTGTATCTTGATTACCAAATCCATAAGCACTAAGTACTTGTAGATTGATAGTTACACTAGACTGTATTGGAATCATGTCCTGAGTAAACATTGTGTGAGTTGTTGCTAAAGATTGAATGATTCCAATTTGAGTGTAAGGACCAATATCAACTCTTACTAAAGTTGGAATAATAATTCCAATATCAGATGTATCTTGATTTGCAGAGTTTTTTAAATTATCTCCATTTATTGTTTTATATAAAAATTCTATATCAGCTAATGTCCCTCTTTTTTTCAAATCAACAATTAATGCTGCGTAGTCTCCAGTAAGTCCAGCATTAGGTCCATAATATTGACTTAAATTTGAAGAATTATTAGATTTAAAACAAGCAAAATCGTTTATTCTATTAATTTCTAATGTAAATTCAACAGTTCCAGTTCCTTGAAATAAATTTAAAAAAGCTAACGCATCGGTAGCAGCTGGAACAACATTTGCTGATATACCAGTAGAAGCTCTGTATTGATTAGGATTCCACATAAATTGAAATCCATAATTTATTTTTTTTCTTGATGCGTCTGCCGTTGCCTGTTGTTGTTGTTTTTTTATTAAATCTTCTTTAGGACCAGCATTTCTTAAATATCTACCTATTCTTTCACCAAACCCAAAAGATGTGCTTGAATTTGCTAAATCTGAACGATTAGATATTAAATATGACGGATTAGTCTCTGTGCTATCAACTAAAGATGCTAAATCAGCGTATCTCCAAATTTTTCCTCTTCTACTATAACTAAGAGTAGAGGAACCACTGTTTATAACACCGCTTCTAGTTTTTCCAGGTAATCTTTCATGCTCAGCTGCTGATACAGGCAAACTCCAGCTATGTGGAGGTAAATTAAATTTATACCCAGAAGGCCAAGATAACCCAGATTTTTTAACAGATTCTTTAGGATTAACCATTATGAGGCTCCTATCATATTTACTATACTTTCATATTTTAGTTGTCTTTTAATTTCTTCTACCAAATCTCTTGCAGATATATTTGCACCGTTAATACTAATGTTTACTCCACCGTAATTAACTGTACCCATTCCAGCGGAACCAGCCCTATAAGCGCCTGCACCACTAGCAGCAGCGTAACCACCTTCACCGCCGCCCCCACTTCCAACGCCACTACTTTCTGAACCACCGCTTGAAGCTATCCCACTTCCACCGCCTCCGCCTCCGTACTTACTTGAATCATAAAGGCCTTGAGCACCAGAAGCAGGCAAATTTTTAGTTCCCCATTTACTTGTAACAATTGCGTGATAAATTTCTTTAGGGTCAGCGTTTGACCTAAATGCATCTACTACAGCTTTGTAATAATTTAAATTTAAAGTTTTTAATGTGGCATCAAACCCCATGTCCCAGTTAGCATACCTTCTAACTCCATGGCTGTTCATAACACCAAGTTCTCCTGGCATTGATTTAGTTGTATTTAAAGGATTGAAATAAGCACTGTTATTAGAATGCCCACCTTCTTGAGCCATCCAACGCATCATTGCTTGTACGTTAGTTTCACTAGTAGGAGCGCCCATACCACCTAATACTTTTTTAGCCCAACCAGCTCTATCAAAAGGACCGCCTTTACCACCAGAGGGTACAACTACTCCATCTTCTTTAGGAACAAATATTTCTGCTTCTTTTTCTCCAACTATGTAAGGTTTTCCTTTTTTAGCTTCTCCACCATCTTGAAGTCCTGGAATACCTGTTGTTAACAACTTTAAAAGTGCTGCAAGTGGAGAAAGTAATAAATTAAGAGCTCCTGCTCCTAAACCTACTGCTCCTGAAAGAATTGGGGAAGTAGCAGCTGTTATTGCACCCTTTGTCCCTTGAAATCCTCCGAGGAGCTGTTGAGTTGATGTTGTAGCACCAGTTTGTAATAAACTGTCGGCTGAAAGATTTCCACCTTGAGCTTTTTGAAGTAAATACCTAATAATTGTATTTTTAGTTAACTCATCGGTTCCGTAAACATCATTTAGAAAGTTGTATAAACCAGAGCCTGGTAATAAAGAGCTGTTAATATCTTTTTTAGTTGGAGCTCTTCCTAAATTATTTGTAATCATTTGAAAAATTTGATTACCAACTTCTTGAAAACTTTTTGGCTCACCAGTTCTTGGGTCTCTTACTTGAATACCAAGCATACGCATCATGTTTACGCCACGTGCTTGGTTTAAAGTTCCCATAACTTGCATACCACCCGTTAACCCAGCGCCTGGAGTTAATCTAGATACGTCTGCAGCACTTGTAGTAATAGTTGAAGCAAAATTACCTTGTCCAGTAAACCCATACCGTTGAGCTTCTAATAAAGAACCTGCGGCATCTGTTCTACTAGTTGCTAGACCAGTTCTATTCATAGTGTTTAACAAACCTTGAGTTTGTCTTCCACTTAAATTGCCAAAAAATCTTTGATAACTAATTATTGCGTCAGTAGTAATAGCCGTTCCAGCTCCAGGAAGAGCGGCTTGTAATCCAGCGAATGCTGCACCACCAACTCTTACAGCTGCTGGTCCAAATGAAGAACCAATTGGTTGCCCGCCTTGTGCGCCACCAAATGAAGGGTTGTTATTAAAGACAGACCCACCACCACCTACGTTTAGGTCTCCGCCTCCACCGCCACCGGTCCCCCCAGCAGTACCCATTGTGGAAGAAAAACGATTGGCCTGGCGTACCATTTCCTTTAAATCATTAGTTATTTCTCTAATATGTTGTTTAGCGCCAGCTAAACCACCAGTAATGGCATTAGTTACTTGATTAATTTTGTCCACAGCACACCTCCAATTTACCTATATCTTCCTGAACGTTCTATCCAGTTCTTTCTTTCTTTAACAGTCATTCCTTTAATATCACCTAAAGTAAAACCATTAAAAGCTCTTGCAATTACTTCAAACTGGTCATATAAATCTTTGTACTGCTCTTCTCTATATGCGAAACAAAGCAGCTAAGGACAATGGAACGTTTATATCTTTTCCACATGCCTTACAAGCCTTGCTCACCTCCATAAGGCGAGGGCCAGGGTTCTTTTCTAATAACTCCATGGCAATTTTTTCTCTATCAGACATTCCAAGATTTAAAACATCTTGAGGGCCTGTTACGGAAACTCCGTTTATTGACATAACGCAGCCTGCTAATAAAATAGTGTTTAATTCAGCCATCGTTTTACTCGTAACACCATTAGATAGTTTTTTTTGAACTAATCCGTTAGGAAAAGCTAAAACTGTTTTACCAGCTTTAATATCTATTTCCCAAACTCTTTCATAAGGGTCTGCTAATTCTTTTACTTTAACATCTGAATTTAAATCAATTATAAGAGATTGTTCTTCAGAACATGAGTTACAAATTACTTTGTAATCTACTTCGTTTCCAAATGTTGCTTTTCTAATTCCTAAAAGTATTGCATCTCTGTCGCCAGACAAAAGAGAATCTAAATCATTTTCACTAGGTTTTTTATCACCTAGTTCTTCTAGCCCTCTTTGTAGTATCACTTGAAGAGCTTTTGCTTCAGTTTCAGAACGAGCAATTATTTCTTCATCTACTCCAGTTAACTCTCTAACTTTTGCTTTTTTTATAACAGAACCTTCCTGGGGTATAAACCCCCCAGGAAGCTCTACTATCAAATTACTTGGAGTTTCTGTTTTTACTTCTTTAACTGGTTCTTCTAATGCTTTTTCTGCAAATTGTTTTACTAAGTCTTCATCAGTAATGACTTGTTTGTTTATCACTTTTAATGCTCCTTTTTATTAACTTAACTGGTTATTGCTCTAAAGTCATTATCAGTAAAGAATACTGACATTCCTTCGTGTACTAATTGCATTGATTCAAACAAAATTTGGTTGTCACCAGAATTTAAATCTGAATAATTCAAAGTACTAATCCATGCATTTCTTAGTCTGAATCCCATTCTAGAAATGTTTTTATCTGTTGCGTTTGGATGAGATAAGACATAAATGTCAACATCACATCTAAAGCCTTTTGTTCCTAATGCAATACCTTCTCCAGATGAAACAGCAAACAATCCACGCATCCATGTAATTGCTTGGTCATTTCCATACAAAACACCACGTTGAAAAGACACAGGGGTGAATGTTGTCATACCAGGAATTTGATGAACAGTAGTGTTGTAGCCACCTTCACGGTATTGAATTGGTTGTGTGTTAATAGAAAGACCACTGATATTGGTAAATCCACCAATAAAACCAGTAGAGCTTCCATCAGCAGCATTGTAGTTATTACTAGAGCCGGTTTTTATCTTAGAACTAAATACACCGTCTTTAGTTGGATTGAACTCTGCGTAGAATCGAAAACTTCTTAAAGGGTCCGTTGCTACGGTAGAGAACCTATTTATAATACTGTCAGTTGCCATTAGTGTTTATCTCCTTATTCTACCGTGACGGTTGTTCCGCCATCGAACTGACCAATTTTGATGATTACGAATTCAGCAGGGCGTTGTAGAGCCACACCGATTTCTAATCTAACTTCACCGTTGTCGATTGAAGCTAGTGTATTAGTTTCATCATCACATTTAACAAAGTAAGCTTGGTCTGGAATATCTCCTCTTAAGCCACCTTGATTCCAGAATTCAGTTAAAAATCCTGAAGTCACAGCTGTTAGTTGACGCCATAGACGTGCATCGTTTGGCTCAAATACTGCAAATTCTGTTAAGTCTGTTAACGCTTTTCGCAAGTAGATAAGTGTACGACGTATTGGAACATAGCGGTCTGAATAGCTGCCTCGTAGTGTACGAGCACCCATTACAA
>Ga0315901_10000814_pt1 | contig 45004 bp, 48 predicted proteins | sample LakEriMetagenome_10_FD_203761 | JGI IMG/M metagenome (GOLD analysis project Ga0315901, IMG submission 203761) | Freshwater fungal communities from buoy surface, Lake Erie, Ohio, United States - Buoy 2 MA116 | ecosystem: Environmental > Aquatic > Freshwater > Lake | place: USA: Lake Erie, Ohio...
CCGTTGGACAGCGCCACGCAGAAGCGGCCGCCGTCGGTGCCACGGTGCGGGCGGAACCACCCGGCGATCGTCAGTCCCGGGCCGCCGTAGATGCCCGCCAGGGCCGTGAGCCCCGGGCCGTTGGGCGTGAGCTGTCCATTGGTGGTGCCGTCCAGGTTGATGCTGCCACTGTCCACGGCCAGCAGGGACGGCATCTTCGGCACATCGGGGTTCCAGGAGACGCTGGCTCCGACGGTCGAAGACACGCCGGCCAGCGTGCCGACGTTCACCAGCGCGGTGCCCAGGCCCTCCTGCAGCGGCAAGTTCACGCCGGCCCCGACGAAGCCGCTGGACCGATAGAACTCGCGGCGCAGGCCGTCCTGAGTCACGAACACGCCCGGCAGCACCCAGAGCTGGGAGAGAAGCCCTGTTGCCGCGAGCTGCGTGCTGGCTGCGCCGCCCGAGAAAGTCACGGCGCCGGCCACGGCGCCGAGGATCTCACCGTCCTGACTCAGGAACGTGCTCGTGCCGTCGAACGCGAGCGCCATGAGCGACCAGTCGCGATCGACCACAGGGGTGGTCGCAGCCAGAAGCCCGGTGACATTGAGCATGCCCGAGCTGTTGATGCCCAGGCTCACCGCGCCGGCCTGGTACAGGGTGCCGACGCTGCGCGGGTGCTTGACCCACGCGACGATGCTGTACGGAGCCGATGCCGACATCGCCGGCATGCCGGCGTGCGTGAGCGAGCCGCCGCTGAACAGCAGGCTGGCGTAGTAGTCGGCCGCCGTGTGCCGCCAGCCGGAGTAGGCGCGAGGCATGGCCGTCAGTTCCCCGTCGCCGAGACTTCCATCCCAGCGGGGAATGCGGCGTCCGACTGGATCCGCACGGTGCTGTACATGCGCCGGTTGACCTGGTGCGTGATGCAGCTCCCGGCCGGCGCGAAGAACCGCATTTCACCGGCTGCAGCACCACTGGCGGATCCACCGTCCACGAGCCAGACGGTCGCGGCGGTCCCCGGGTTGCTGATGACCAGTGAATGCACAAAGGCCGGTCGGGCGACGATGTTCGTGTCACGCGCCGTGCAGACCCCGAGCAGGTTGAAGGTCTGCCGGACATGCAGCAGATCCTCGAAGAAGTTGAAACCGGCAAGGACCCGGTTGAAGAGCAGTTGGAACGGGTTCGTCAAGTTGGCCTCCCAGGGATCACTGGACCTTGGCCGACACCGAGCCGGTCAAGGTCACCCGGACCATGTCCCGACCGTCCTCGGCCACACACAAGGCGCCGCCGACCTCGTCCGCCGCCACGATGTCGGAGTCGTGCAGCACCTCGGTGGAAGCATCGCTGCCACGGCGCATGGAGATGGAGTAAGAGCCGCCGGACGCGCCGCCGTACATCACGACATTCAGCGACCAGCCCGGCGGGATCGGCCGCCACTCACCAGAGACAACGGGCGCCCGCAGCCTGGCCAGCTCATCATCTGTCAGCACCCCAGACGCCGCCGGTTGCGGCAGCGGCCCGTCATCGATAAAGCAGCCTTCTCCGGGCAAGAGCGCCCGCCCCTGCACGTGCATCACCTGGCCGGTGTTGTTCTGCACCCAACGCTGCGGCATGAAACCTCCGACACAGGACCGCAAAGGCGGCCAGAGCCCGGATTTCAGACCCTCGCCCGAGGCACTCCCAGGGGGAGCGACCGCGGTCCCTACGCCGCCTTTACCCGCAGCGTCCAGTCCCGACCGGGCAGCTCACAGACCAGCGTCGCGGTTCGCTGCAAGCCCAGAACGGGGAGCCAGCCTCTTTCGCTATGAACCGGAACCAGCATTTCTGGCCGGTAGGTGATGGAGGCTTCTTCTGAATCGATCCGAACTTCTTGGACGAGGTCGCCCAAGAAGCCACGGATGCGCATGGGGTCGGTGGTCGAGGCGATCATTTGACGCAGGGCAGCCACCAGCTCTTCGATCGGCTCGGCGTCAGACTCGTCGGGATTGGCGGGCAGGTCTTCCATTTCCAGCGCCACGAGTGCTGCCTCCAGGCGGGTCAGTTCGTCGTTGAGCTGCTTCAGGCGCGGCCCCAGCTCTGCCACGCCGGGCGCCTGGGCCCCGCCAGCTTCGATGACCTGCCAGATGTTCGCGCGGCGACGCTCGGCATCGCGCACGGCTCCCACCAGCGCCCTGCGCCTCGCGTCTCGCTGCTTCAGGTACTCGGCGACGTGGTCTTGCCGGGTGTCCCGGAATGAGGCGAAGGCTTCGACGGTGATGACGCGCTCAAGCAGCTCAGTCAGAAGCCAGGCATCCACCTTGTCAGCCGGAAGAGGCTTGCTGGCGCAGGCCTTGCCCTGAACTTTGCTGTTGCACGTGTAGTAGTGGTACGTCGTTCCGTTGCGGCCCTGGCCGGTGGTGAGCTTGAGGCCCGCTCCACATGCCCCGCACTTGAGCAGTCCAGAGAACCAGTGCTTGTTGTTGGCCGGCACGAACGGCGCATCTTGTCGCTCGATCGGCTCGCGTCCGAACAAGGCGCGCTGAACCTCTTCCCAGACTTCACGTGTGACGATGGCCTCGTGAGCCTGGATCCGAGTCCACTCGGACTCGGGGCGGGCCGTGCGGGTGCGCCGATCAAGTCGCCCAAAAACGACTTGGCCGATGTAGACCTCCGAATGCAGGAGGTTCAGGATGGTGTTCTTGGCCCAAGGCCGCCCGCGCAGGGTGAAGCCGTCTCGCGAAAGCGCCAAGGCGATCGACTTGGCCCCCAGGCCCCGCCGGGCGTGCTCGAAGATGCTGACCACCACCTCTCGCTCTGAGGGGTGCGGTTGCAGCCGGCGTCGCTTGCTTCCAGGCACAGGCGCCGCCTCGTAACCGAAGGGCACGCGGCCTCCCATGAAAAACCCCTCGCGCGCGGCGCTGGCCATGCTGCGGCGCGTGTCAGTGCCGATCTGCCGGCTCTGCCGCTCGTCGATCACCTGCAGGACCGCGTCGAGCAGCCAGCCGTCATCGGTGGCGAGGTCGATCGCAGAACTGGCGTACACCACCTTCGTACCGGCCGAGGCCAGCCGCTGCTTGGTCGTCGCGGCAGCGATGACGTTCCGGGCTAGGCGCGAACTGCTCCAGCAGATGAAGAACTCGATGCCATGGGCCACGCAAAGGGCAATGGCCGATTGGAATCCATGGCGTTCAGTCGTGGTGCCGCTGATGCCGTCGTCTCGGCAGATCTCTACGACGACGGCGCCGAGCTCTTCGGCCTTGCGCTTGCAGGCATCGATCTGGGAATCGACGGAGAGGCCCTTCTCGACCTGGTGCTCGTCGCTGACTCGGGCGTAGATCACGGCCCGGCGCACGCGCTGGGTGGTCGAGCTGGCGGGGCTGACGACTCTGAGGTGGCGACGCGAGCTCATCGCCGCAGCCTAGCGTCCTTCACGATTGCTTCCACCCGATCAAGGCTCAAGGTTTCATCAAGATCGGCCTTGATCGCTTGGCGGATCTGTGCTGGGCGCAACCCGCTGCGGGCCAGCGTCTCGATGTAACGGTTGCGCTGGTACTTCTCGTAGGTCCTGAAGTTCCTCAGGGTCAGCGTGGTGATCATGTCCTCGCGCAGGCGATCCAGGCTGCTCAGGTAGCGCCACATCTGCACGAAAGCGTCGTAGCCGACGATCCGAGCGACGGCAAGCCAGTGGCCAGGCATGCCCATCTCGACTAGTTCTCGCATGCGGGGATCCGGCGAGCCTGCCAGGTGCGGGCGCGGTCGACGGGCGGCGCGGGCTTTGCGGCGCACCATGGGCGAGACGCGTGGCGGCACAGGACCAAAGAGGTCGAACTCGGTCCGCGCGACTGGCGGCGAATGAGAGGCCGCCGGCTCTGATGCGGCGCAGGTCGTTTCGAGCATGGTGGCAACTCCTCAGCGAGCGAAGCGAGCACGGCGCGGCGACATGCCTGCGAAGTCCTGGACCCGTGCACTCATCCAGGTACCCACCTCCCCTCGACCAAGGGTCTACCCTGCCCTGCCGACCCCCCACCCATGGGGAGGGTATACCCCACATCGACCAGCTCCAGGCGCCGGAGCAGGGCTTGAGCTGCGCCTTTCGATGCTGCGCCGAGGCCCTCTCCCCAGTGAGACACAGCCGATCCACTGCGCCTTCTGCGAGAGCACGCAGCCGGGCAATTTGTGTCACCCAACCGATTTAGCTCACTTTGTAACAAGGTTTGGAGGAGGCACGCAAGCGCCCCAGCCCATCCGCAATTGCTACATGGTACGCAGGGGAGCCCAGAGACTGTCCTGGCGTTGTGTCACCAGTCTGGACGGACGGGCGCACGCCACGCCCCAGCGAATCCAGCCCGTCAGGCCCTCGCCGGCAGCCGCTTGAGCAGCTCGCTCACCGGGGTCTTGAGCTTGGCCAGCGGCCCCGACTCATCGAGCACCTTCATCCGCCGACGCATGCTCAGCTCGGTGTAGATCTGGGTGCTCTTGGGGTCGACGTGGCCCATCAGGTTCTGCCTGGTGAGCAGGTCGACGTCATCCTCGGCCAGCTCGGTGCCGAACAGGTGCCGGAATGCGTGGGGGTGGCGCTCAGCAGGAGGAATGCCTGCCTTCTCTCCGTATCGCTGGATCAGTTTCCAGACCGTGGCGCGCACCAGGCGGACAGCCTCGCCGTGCCATTCATGGGCCGGCACGAAGCTGTTGCGCCCGTTGACGAAGAGCACCCTGTCCGGCCGGCCATCGGCCCGGACGATGTCGCGACGCACCCCCTTCAGGTCGTCGTGGTCCAGATAGACGCGCAGCAGCATCTCGGCCTCTCGCGGTACCGGCACCTGGCGCTCGCGGCCACCCTTCTCGACCACACGGACCACCATGCGCGGCTTGCTGGCCACCTCGAGGTCGCGAAGGTCGCTCTGGTTCAGCGCCACCAGGCCGCTGACGCGCAGACCGCAGCCCACCAGCAGGCCCAGGATCGCGGCGTCCCGAATGCCGAGGAACGTGCCCAGGTCCGGCGCCCACATCAGCTTCTCCGCGCTGGCCAAGCTCAGCGCCCTTGGCAGCGGCCGGCCGACATTGGGCTGGCGCAGCAGCCGCTCGGGCTCGCCGGCCAGCAGCCGGCGGCCACGAGCCCAGCCGAAGAAGCTGCGCAGCGCGCTGATGTATGGCTTTCGGCTTTGCGCCAGCAGGCCGCGCTTGTGCAGCCATACGCCCGCAAAGATCTCCACCTCCTCAGGGCTCAGATCGAGCACCGATCGCGGCACGGCGAACTCTCCCAGACGGCGCACCGCCAGCGCGTACAGCTCGATCGTCCGCGGCTTCGCGTTCACGCTGGAGCGAAGCCAAGAGCACCAGTCGCCGATCATTTCTTCGTCGATCAGCGGTGGATTCACAGTCTTTTCAGGGTTAACCCGGGTCACTTTCGAGCCCTCCTCAGGGGGGTGGTAGCAGAAAACCCGTGGATCCGTGGAAGGCGGTCCAAACGGTGGAAAAGTCGTTCAGCGACAAGCATTTAGGCTTCCACAGGTTCCACAGAAAACCCGTGGAAGCGGTCTCCGACCTGTGGTTACAGGTTGTTGCATGTCGTGGAACATGTGGAAGCGTTCCACGGCCCGCTTCCCCTTCTTCTTCTCTTGAATCAATCACTTGAGAGAGAGAGTAGAGGTGGAAGTGAAGAGCCAGCATGTGGAAGAAACAGGCCAACCCGTGGAAGAACAGGCCCAACATGTGGAAGAAAAACAGAGCCTCGCGAGGCCTTCCACCTATGAAAAAGCGGGTGTCCAAGATGGTGCATCCACGGGTCCACAGGTTTTCCAGAATGCGCCCGACTTCCTTCTGATGAATTGAACGGTCGGCCCCTTCCGCTTGCGGGTTTACCCGCGGTTGCGGGAAGCAATTTGTGATCATGGGGTGCGGGGAAGAGGAACCCAGCCGGGCGGGGCACCGAGCCTGGCCGGTGAGGGCGCAGTCAGCCGGCCGAAGCGGCCTCGGGAAGCCGGCCCTGGCGCTGCAGGCGGCTCTGCACAGCGCCGACGCGGCTGCGGATCGACCCAGCGCTCAGAAGACCCTGGTCGAAGTAGCCGGCCTTCGTCGGGCCCAGCACGCCGGCGCGAATCTCCGGCGCCAGCCGCTGCAGGGCCTGGAGCGACGTCTCGCGGCCCGCGGCGTCCTCCGGCTTGATCTCCTCCTCGAACACAGCCACCACGAAGGACAGCGTGTTCGGATGCGCCGGCCAGGGCAGCGCCTGGCGGCTCGGGTACACGCCCGGGCCCAGGCCGTGCAGGTTCTGCCGGGCCAGCAGGTCGCAGATGTCCGGCCGAGGGTGGCGCGGACTCAGCAGGAACCGGAAGCCCACGAAGCCCGGCGACCGCTCGGCGCCGACCATGTAGGCCTCGCCGTGCGCCCGGTTGATCTCGGTGCGCATCACCCTCAGCACATTGGCCAACGGCCCGCGCGTCGGGTCACGCAGCAGCTCGGCCGCGCTCCTGGCCAGCGGGGCGCCGTCGTTGGCACGCTGGGCTTCCCGCGTCGACGGCGGCACGGCCTGGCCGCGCGCCAGCAGCTCGGCCGCGGCACGGTCGGCACCGTGGCCACGCACCACCGCCGCCTCGACCTCGCGCCGCATGGCCTCACGGGCCCCGGCATCCACCCGCCAGAGCCGATCGCTCAACGCCAAGCCATCCTCGACCGGGCGGAAGCTGCGCACGAACGCTACCGCCGATTCTGCGGTCGCCAGTGCGTCCGCCGGGTCCAGGATCGGAGCCAGCGCGCCGCCCGGAGCGCCAGGCACTGCGCTGCCGGCCGGCAGCCGCCCCGTCGCAGCCATCCCGGCGGCGGTGAAGGGCTGCACGCCCAGCTCGGCCGCGCGCTGGATGGCGGCCATCACCAGCTCGCTGCGCCGCTGCGCCGCCGCGTCGAGCACAGCCTCGATCGCAGCGAGCAGCTCGCGCAGCGCGCTCAACTCCACCTGCCCCGTGCCGCCGACGGCGGCTGCCTGCTCGATGCGCTGGCGCACCTGGTCGGCCGCGCTTTCATAGACCGCCTTCAGCGCCGCGGCCGTCGCGGCCTCGAGCATCTGCATGGCATTGCGCGCGGCCTGGCTGGCGCGGCGGATCGCGGGCCCGAAGCTGCGGCTGTCGGTGGGCATGGCCAGGCGCCTCAGCCGCGGCCGCGGCCGCCGTTGCTGCCCGGCACGCTGATGCTGGTGGCGCTCTCGCCCTTGCGGGCGTTGCCAGGCGTCACGCTCACCCTCGCCGGCTGCGGCATGGGCGGCACGCCACCAGGCTGAGGGGGTGCGGGGGCAGTGCCGGGCACCGGCGGCGAGCTGGTGCCCGGCCCACCCGCTGGGTAGGGGCTGGACTGGCGCTGCCACTCCTCCACGGCCTTCTGCACGCGCTGCGGGTCGTAGCCCATCTCCTCCCACACCAGCGGCGGCGGGAATCCGATCGCGCCCAGTTTCAACGCCAGGTCCGCCACCTGGTTGGGCGTCTCGGTGCGCCGCTCGCTGAATCGCAGCCGGAATTCGTCCGGCCCGGCCACGATGCCCTGCAGCAGCAGGTGCACCCGGAAGCACGCCTCGTACTCCCAGGCGTGCGTGTCCTGAAGGTGGTCGACCTCGTCGAAGTAGTCGCGCTTCAGGTCCTCGAGGATGTCGCGCGAGAGCCCGTCGACGTAACCGAACAGTGCCTTCGGGGTGGGGGTGCCGGCATAGAAGGTGTCCAGCAGGTGCACCACGTCGTCGATCTCGGAGAGATTGGCGTCGCCCTGGATCGCCGTCACCGAGCCCTTGCGGCTGGAATAGAAGTCCGTCGTGACCTCGCCCTTCTCGCCCTCGACGCGCTGGCGGTAGGTGTCCACGTCCGAATCGGATGCGCCCTCCAGCACGTGCGCGAGGCGCAGCGGCGCCCGCTGCCGCCGGCGGATGACGAGATCCTCCTCGGTCATGCGCAGCTTGCGCAGCGTGTCGATGCAGGCGTCCAGGAAGGGCCGGCCCAGCTCGCCCATGTCGTCAAACGACATCGGGTCGAACCTCGCGAGCTGCAGCTCCCAAGCCGCGAAGCGCGCCTGCACCCGCCCGGTCATCACGTCGCGTTGCTCGTAGGCCCGCGCCGGGTCCGTGAAGCGGCCCGTCTCGTCCGTCATCGGCACGATGGTCTCCGCCGGCATGCGCACCGCCGCGGCCACGCGCTGCCGGTCGTCGAGCACCAGCTGCAGCGGGAGGTTGCCCTCCACCACCAGGGCGCGGGCATCGGAGCGCAGCTTCGGGATCCGGTTCAGCGCCAGCCGGCGTTCGAACTCGCGCCACTCCTTGCGCAGGCTCTGGGGCGCGTTGGCTTCGAACTGCATCACCAGGCCACCGCGCACCATGTCCCGGCACACCCGGCCATGCAGATTCTTCACGCGGCCATCGGCTGCCTCCAGCTCCCGAAGCACCAAGATCTTCTCTCGCAGCTCCGTCACATACGCGAAGCGCCGGTACATCCGCGACAGCGCGGTGTCCGACGCCAGCCGCGCGCCGCGTTCGTTCGAAGGGCGGCCGTAGATCGGCGCCAGCGCGGCGCGCATCAGTGCTTTGGCCGGCTCGGCCAGCGTGCGGAGGTAGCTCATGGCGTGGGTCCCGTGGGATTCGGTCGTCGTGGAGTCATGCAGGCATCGGCCATCCGCCACCGGGCAGGCCAGCGCGCCCGCCCAGCAGGCCCGGGGCGTTGGAGGCCAGCAGCGCCTCGCGGCTCTGGCGGCGGCCCTGCACCACTGCGGGCGTGTCGGCCAGGCCGCGCGTGAGCAAGGCGTACACGCCCGCGCACAGCGCGTCGAACAGGTCGTCGCCGATCTTGTGGTCGGCCATCTGGAACGAGCTGTAGCTCGCCCGCGTGGGCAGCGCCTTCATGTTGCCCAGCTGTCGCGGCAACGCCAGCCAGTCCCGGTCCTCGCCGTCCCAGCCGGTGTCGATGTAGGGCAGCGCCGCCCGCCCGTGGTGAAAGATCTCTCGCACCGCGCTGGCCATCACGTGCTTGACCATGCCTTCGAACCGCATCGGCGCAAAGGCCCAGCCTGCCCAGCCCGTCGCGTTGCTCTGCCCGTCGTTCACTGCCTCGCGGTTGACCTCGGTCAGGCCGCGCGAGAACAGGTCGTCATTGACGGCCGTGAGCATGCCGACGCCATACGCATCGCCGATGGCGTAGTCGGGTCGGAAGTAGTCCCACAGCGACACGAGGTCCTGCCTCAGCGCCGCGTCGCTCACGCCCGGGGCCCACAGCTTGACGAACGGGACCGTCACCCAGTTGCCCAGCGTCTCGCACACCACCAGGGCGCTGCGGCTGGCCTGCGGTTGCTCGCCGTGGCCGGTGTGGTCGTAGCCGAAGCTCAGGATGCCGCGGCGCTTGTAGCGCATGCCGGGCAGCGGCTCGGCGCGCTCGATGCCAGCCTCCAGGCCCACGGCGATCGCGCGGCGGATGTGCTCCTCCCAGATCCAATTGCGCGCGGCGATGTTCCGGCACAGGAACTGCCGGATCCACTCGTCCGAGCTCTGCTGCATGCGCTGGTCGTCCACCCACACGTCGGCCAGCAGCCCGAGCTGGCGGCCGAGGTACACGTCGACCGTCGGCAGCACATGGTAGGCGCCCGAGGCCATCAGCCGCTCGAGCACGCCAGCGCCCTTGAAGACGCCCGTGATCCGCACCTCCGGCACGTAGCGGGTGCGGCTCATGTCCGCGCCCAGCCGGCGCGCGGCGCCCAGCATCGGCAGGAATCGGCTCATCAGCCGGTCCTGCGGCATGTCGTCCGTCTCCTCCAGGCTGGCGATGCTGATGCTGTCGCCGTCGATCTGGCTCATGATCCCGTAGGCACCCGCCTTCGAGTGATTGGCGAACTCGAAGCCGGTGTCCTTGAGCTGCGGCCGGCCCTGCTTGTAGGCGATGTAGGCCGACAGCATCGGGCTGCGGCGGATGGCCTCCAGCATGTAGTCCAGGTTGTTCTGGCTCTGCTGCATCCGCGGCGCCACGATGCCGCACTCCTGGTGCGCATCCGTGGCCAGGCGCTCCAGGTTGTACAGCTCCTTGACGGCCGTCTTGCCGGTGCGGCGGCAGGAGTAGTCCACCGTGTTGCGATGCCGGTCCATCTCCAGCATCTTCAGCACCTGCATCGGGTCGAGCTCGACGTTGTGCACGTGCTTGTGCCACAGCGCGTGGGGCTTGAGTCCCGTGCGCGGGTCCGGCTTAGCAAAGCGCTGGATCTCGCGCTCGGCCACAGACGAGTGGCGCACCCGCTCGACGGCGGTGACCCGGGTCAAGATCCGCCCTCGCCCTGCTGCGCCTGGTGCTCGATCAGCACCGGGTCGGCGGCCGCCGCGGCGCGCGCGGCCTTCATCGCGCCGTCGAGCTTCTCCATGCTGGCCATCATGCGACCCATGAAGCCGCCCAGATCCTCCGGCAGCGTGGCCGTGTGGGCCCCGTGCAGCCGGCCGCGCAGGTGTTCGTCGTCGTCGTCCTTGGCCTTCTGCGTCATGCCCAGGTCCCCGAGGCTCAGGCCCAGGCGGGTGACGAGGTCCGCAATCGGCTTGAAGGCAGGGTTCGCCGAGTATTCGTAGATGAAGTGCTCCTGGCCGGCAGAGTCGGTGTAGCTCAGCGTCACCGGGACGCCCTTGGAGTCGAGCTGCACCTTCGGCGTCTTGATCACCACGCCGTCGCCCAGCACCGCCTGCAGGCACATCTGCAGGCTGGCCACCAGCGCGGCGTGCATGTCGGCGTGCACCCGCGAGAGCACGCGCGGATCCTTCTGCTCGAAGGCCGCCGTGTGCAGCATGAAGAGCTCGGTCTGCTTCACGCAGGCCGGCTGCGCGGCGCACCAGTCGCGGTCGACGTCGCATCCCGCGCAGAAGGCGTAGCCGTCGGGCTTGGCCGGGAAGTAGCGCGCCACCCGGGCATTGAGGCCGTGCTTCATGCCGTTGAAGCGCGTGCGCAGCGCCTCCTCCGGCGTCGGGTGGCCCTTCAGGTTGGCGCTGGTGGCGGCCACACCTTCGGGCGTGCGCGGACCGGTCGCACGCTGGTGCGCCTTCAGCAGCGAGCGCTCCCATGGGGCCTGCGGCTGGTTCTGCGCCCCGCAGGACGGGCAGTGCCCGAAGTAGCGGAAGGGGTGGTGCGCCGCGCCCGGCGCGTCGTCGGGCTCCACCAGGTCGGGGGCGCTCTCCCAGGTGTGCCGGCACACCCCGCACCTGAAGGTGACACTATCCAGCCGCGCGGACCAATCCTTTGCCATCGTGCCCGCACTGTGCAAGCGCGGGCCGTGTCGGCAGTAGGGGGTGCAGGGTCGGTGCGGCCGGGGCCGTCAGGCCATCCGCAGAGCCGGCGCTCGGCGCTCCACCATGCTGGCCAGCGGCGCGGCCTGCACCACCCGGTCGACGATGGGCCACAGAAGCACCCGCAGCTCCTGCACCCGCAACCGGGTGCCCGGCTCGGCCGCGGCGAGCAGCGACTCCAGGCACAGCAGCCCATCGCGCGCCGCCTCGAGGTGCTCGCTCAGCTCGGCCGCCAGCGGCAGCAGCGGCGTGTCCAACCACGGGCATGGCGGCCGCTCGCGCGGCTCAGGGCCGGCTGGGGGCGGGGCGGAGGATCCATCGAGGTCGTGCATTGAAGAGGCTCCCTTGTTGCGTTTGGAAGCAGATTCCACCCCGCTGCGGGGGCGCTGCGCATCCCCCACTCCGGAGGCGCCCGATCGGGCGGGGTGTCTCACCGGGTGAGACTCCGATCCTGTAGGGGCCCGCTTCACAGGGGGCCTCCGTCGGCTGGGCGGTGGATGACGGCGCGCAGCGCGCGCAGCAGGGCCGCTATGGGCCGGCAAGGGCAAGGCAGGGAGAGGGGCATGGAGAGCCTCCAGAGGTGCAGTCGGCAGATCGCTGCAGCCCTCTCTCCCACGAGAAGGCGGCAGCCCGAAGCGGGGGTGGAAGACCGGTGCACCAGCGGAGGCTGAAACCGGCAGGCCTTGCGGCCTCCCCGCCCCGGGCCGCCATTGATCGATGGCGCGCTCGCAGGCACGAAAAAGGCCGCTCACCCAGCGGAGGGCGCGGCCTTCGGGCCGCTGGTGCAAGAACGGGCTTCCACACCCGCGCCTCTCTTGTCAGAAAGGCGCAGTGAATGTAGCCTGCATCGACATGAACGGTCAACAAGTACCCACCGCCCTCGCCATCGCCTTCGCGCTGGCTTTGGCCGCAGTTGGTCCAGGCCTTGCCGCTCAGAAGGCAGCCGATGCGGGGCCGAGCCCCGAAGAAAGGTGCTCCCATTACGCCGAGAGGGATCGCAGTCAATGCGTGCGCGACGTGAATGAGGAAGACGCCCAGCACGCCAAGTTCCTGCGCGATTCAGCGCTTTCAACTCGCCGTGTCGAGATCGAACATGAACGCGTTGCGGCGGCGCGCGCGGCGTGCGAGCGGCGGGGGATTCGGCTTGGCACGGTCGCCTTAGGCATGAGGGCACAAGTCGTGAAGGACTGTGGTTGGGGAGAGCCTGAGCGGTCCACGCGGCGAACAACAGCGGCAGGCGTCACTGAGGTCTGGTGGTACCACATTGGCCATCTGGTTCTGGTGAACTCAAAGGTCCGCGAGATCGTCGAGGACTAGCTGGAACAGGCGACGCAGCAGCAGGGCTGACTTCCGGCGCATCCATCGGACTTCGGAATCCGCCTTGACCTTTGCAGCCGGCGAGACGCTGGCGGATGAGGCGGACGTAGGACTCGTGGCACCCAAGATCCAGCGCCAGGGCGGCGGACTTCACGCCGGGGTTGGCGGCCACGGCGGCTTTCAGCAAGGCGGATCGGCGGCGCATTTCGTTGCCGCGCTCAATGCTGGCCAGCGCGGCCCGTACCTTTTCAAGACCGACCGCTCGCAGCAGAGCCTCCGGTACTTCGTAGGTGGTGAATCTCTCTCCGCTGGGCGCCTCGTATCGACGGCGCTTCAGGCCCATCTGGCCCCTGCGGGTCGAGATGCAGCGAGCCGAGGCGTCGGGGTCGGACATCGGATCAGTCGCCTTCAGCGGTCGCCGATCAGGCCGGCACCAGGCTGTCCAGCGGGCTGAGCACGCCGCGGCCGCCGCCGCGCACCATGACGTGCAGATAGATCATGGTCGTGCTCACGTCCTTGTGGCCCAGCAGCTCCTGCACGGTGCGGATGTCGTTGCCGCGCTCCAGCAGGTGGGTGGCAAAGCTGTGCCGCAAGGTGTGCACCACAGCCCGCTTCTGGATGCCAGCCAGCAAGATGGCCCGGCGCATCGCCCGCTCGACGTTGACCTGGTGCAGGTGGTGCCGGCGGATGACCCCGGTGCGCGGGCATTTGCAGTAGTCGGGGCTGGGAAAGAGAAACTGCCAGGGCATCAGCTTGCTCGCCCCGGGCAGCTTGCGATCCAGGGCGTAGGGCATCTCGACATCGGCCATGCCCCTGGCCATGTCCAGGTCGTGCAGCTTGCGCCGGCGCACCAGCTGCGCGGCCAGCTCCGGCACCAGGGCCTCGGGCACCATGGTGGTCCGATCCTTGCCGCCCTTGCCTTCGCGGATGGTGATCGTGCGCCGCTCCAGGTCGAGGTCTTTCACCCGCAGGCGCAGCGCCTCGCACTTGCGCATGCCAGTGCCGTACAGCAGCCGCAGGATGAGGCCCGTGATCCCCTGCGTAGCCGCCAGGACGCGTGCCGTCTCGGCCTGGCTGAGCACCACCGGCAACCGCGTCTTGCCGCGTGGCGCCTGCAGATCGAGCCGCGGCAGCTCGCGACCCAGGACCGGACCGTAGAGAAAGAGCAGAGCACACAGCGCCTGCTTGGCCGTGCTGGGGGCGACCTCGCGTTCGACGGCCAGTTGATTCAGGTAACCCTGAACCTCGGCCGCTCCGAGTTTCGCCGGGTGCACCTTTCCAGCCCACAGCGTGAAGCGCCGCGCCCAGTGCACATAGCTGCGCTCGGTAGACAGGCTATATCCCTTGGTCCGGCATGCAATGGCAATCCGGTCCCAGAGGTTCGGCGCGGCCAAACTCACCGGCCGCCGCGTGTCGTGTATCTCGGCGGGCGTCGTGATAACTGGCGTCGAAGGGGGCGATGCGAGGGAGGATTGCATGGGCACTCCGAGTTACTCGACAGGAGGGGGTGCGGGGGTGTTCGTAGAAATTACGTTATGCCGCTTGCGGTTCGCCGGCAGTGTGAATCGCGCGCCGAGTGCCTCGGAACACCTCGGGCTTCGGCTTGAACTGGCCGCGCTCGGGCAGCAGCCGCGCAGCCTGGAGCGCGCGCCAGTTCGCCAGCGTGTTGTTCACCACGGGGCCGCGCTGGTCATACCAACGGTGCAGGCCGGTGCGGTTCTCGAAGTAGGGTTCGGGGCTCGTCAGCTTCTGCACAGCCTCCACCGGCACCGCGATGCAGTCGCGCCCGTCGTTCAACTCGCAGGCTTCGCCGTAGCAGTAGCGCCCAGCGCGGTCGCCCAGGACTGGCGTGTAGCCGCAGTGATTCGCGGCCCACCAGACGATGTGTTCATCGCCATTGTGGGTGTGCTTCAGGCTGGCAATGTAGTAGGTGCTCATGTGTTGTCTTGCTTCGGTTAGGGCGGCATAACTACTCGCTCAAGGCCGACCCGCCTTCGGCGGTCGGCTTAGCTCGAACGTTCAGCCACGCGCGGATCGGCCACGCTGAAGGCGCCGTTCATCGGCAGGGTCTCGCCAGACACCGCGCCAGTGGTTTCGTCCCAGCGCCGCACGCCGAGCCCGCCGCGGAACATCGCCGGCGTGAGCAGGTAGTCGCGCAGCACGCCATCGCGCACCTCCAGCCGGTTCAGGCTGCGCCAGTCGCCGCCCGCCTGCACGAAGGCGAGCCGCACCCAGGTCTTCCACGCCAGCGCGGGCACCCGATGCATGGCCCCGCCTTCCGGGGCACCCGGCAGGGGGAGCCGGCCCAGCACCTCGCCCACCCCTCGGAGGGCACGCTTCGGGGGCTCGTACAGAAGGGGCTCCACCTTCCCGGTGTGCCTGGCCACCAGCAGGAAGCGCTTGCGGCTCTGCGCCAGGCCGCCCAGGTGCCCGCAGTCGTGCGTGGTCTCGGCGGTGGCGTAGCCGTAGGACCGCAGCATCGCCGTGATGCGATCGAGCAGCGCGCGGCCGCGGGTCTGGAGCCGCGGCACGTTCTCGAACAACACCAGCTCGGGCGGATCTTCGGCCCAGGCCTCCAGCATCAGCCACACGCCACGCAGCGTCAGGCGGTTGAGCGCCTGGTAGCGGTCGGTCTTGCTCTTGGACTCGCTGAGCAGCCCCGAGAAGCCCTTGCACGGCGCCGAAAGGAAGACGATGTGCGGGCGCTCGCCGCCGGCAGCGCGCTGCACGTCCTGCGGCGTGGCCTCGTGCCACTCGGGCCCAGGCTCGCGGCCGTGGAAGGCGCGGTACTGCTCGCGGTCCATCAGGTCAAGCACGGTGCCGGGCACGCCGGCCAGGCGCTCGAAGTCCCGCATCGCCGCGGCGTCGACGTCGATCCCGCCAATGCAGCGCGGCACGGCGCGCAACGTCCCGAGCTCGGCACGGCCGAGGTTAAAGCCGCGCGCGCCGCCGCCGGATCCGGCGAACAGGTGGAAGTGGCGGACCTCGTGCGACAGGGCCCCGCTCACGACGCCGCTCCTGGACTGCCCTGAACCGCGCCATCGAACTGCACCGTCTGCAGCTCGTGCACCAGGATGTTCATGGTCTGCGCCAGCGCCATCAGGCGCATCACGTCGGGGTCGCCGCGCCAGCCGGGCATCAGTGCCAGCAGATCGCAGCTGCTCAGCGTGCAGGCGTCGCTGCGGATCTCGCCGTCGCTGCAGGGCTTGGCGAGCTCCAGCGGCCGGTGCATGCCAAGGGGCGTCACCACCTCGTGGCCGTGGGCCTCGATCTGCGCGCGGGCGGCCATGACGGCGCTGCGGCCGGCCTGGGTGCGGCAGCAGTTGGCGCCGGAGATGAAGACCCGGCTCATGCGGCACCGCCTTTCATCTCCACGCGCTGCGAAGGGGCCGAGACGCTCCATCCGCAGGCGCGCAGCAGCCGGGCTGCCGCCTCCTGCCGGGTCACGCTCACCGACAAGGCCGGGGGCGTGGGGTTCCAGCGGTAGCACAGGCCGCGGCGCGTCGAGACCTTGACCACTCGGCCGGCCATCAAGTCGCTCTTGAGCAAGGCGTACACGTACTTCGACTGGGTCAACCCCGACAAGCGCGCCAGCTCGGCCGCGCTCTTGTCGACGCCCTGCCGCAGCGCACGACGGATGATCTCGGTGCGGTTGCGGCTGCGGTGCGCCGGGCGCTCCGGCGTGCTCGCCGGCTGTGCAGCATGCAGCGCCGCCAGGTCGAAGATGCTGGACGGCGGGAGCCGGTCATTGAGAGGTATGCGTCGATGATGCGATTGCGGGGTCACGGGGATCTCCTGGTGTGGTTGGGTCTTCAGTCGTCTCGGCCTGGCTCGCCGGCACCAAAGGCCGGGGCCGCTTCTCTTTCGGGGCGCACGGCGTACAGGCCGTACTTCTCAAGCGCCGGCAGGCTCATGCCCACCATGTGCGCGACGCGGCGCTTCATGTTCTTGCCGTCGATCTTTTGGTCCACGGTGCGCTCCACGTCGTCGAGCGCCAGCACGTCGGCCTGACGCAGCGCGGCCTTGAAGACGCGGTCGCTCTTCACGGGCAGCGAGTCCCAGAACTCGCGCAAGGTGTGCTCGCGGGCGATGTGGTCCATCACGTGGCTCGTGCGCACGCCGAGGAAGGCCTCGCCCTCCTCGGTCTCGTCGAAGACGTACGGGTATCGGAACGAACCGCGGGCGATCTCGCTGAGCAGCGTCTCCACGATCCAGACCCAGGGCTGTCGATCGGAGACGCTCTCCTTGATGTGGGCATTCATCTCGGCCGTCAGGTCGCGCAGCATGTCGCCCTGCTCCACGGCGATGCCGGCAAAGTCGGCCAGCAGCATCCAGGCCGCGCGCATCGCGCCCCAGTTGCTCAGCATCCGGTCGGCGCCGGCGCCGTCGCGGTCAGCCCGGCACTGGGCGGCCATGGCGTCCACGCACTCGCGGTGCAGCTCCTGCACGCGCGCTTTTGGCGTGGCGGCCAGGTAGTGCAGCCACTCACGCACCGGGAAGCGGGGCGCATCCTCGGGGATCAGCGTGCCGCGGTCGGCCTTGACGAGCCGGTTGCGCACCGTCTTGCCGGTGATGCTCTTGACGGGTACGTCCTCTCCCACCAGCAGCACCGGCGCACACAGCAGAAAGTCCAGCAGCTGCGCCCCGCGGCGCGTGTGGGCGTACTGGTAGCACTCCTGAAGAGCCGTCACCGCCTTGTTGATCAGCTCCTGCTTGCGCGCGCTGATCTCCTCCCAGCCCACCGGGTGGCTGGTGTGGCTGATGCTGGTGAGGATCCGGAACTCGGTCTGCAGCGTCTGGCCGCTGAAGATCGTCATGCCGACGGCGCGCTCCAGACGCTTCTCCAGCGTGGTCTTGCCCACGCCTTTCTCGGCCTGCAGGATGAAGTGCGGCCAGAAGCCCAGGTAAGCCTTCAAGTGCGCGCCCAGCGACCACAGCAGCATCAGCATCGCGCCGTTGCCCTTGAACGTGGCCTGCCACAGGCCGACGACCTCGGCCGCGTCGGAGCGTGGGCCGCTGGGGAAGGTCAGCGCCGAGTACGGGCACTGCTGCGCAGCGTCGGTGAAGTAGCAGTCGGGCCCTTCGTTGACGATCGGCACGCCGTCTCGCCAGGCCAGGCCGACGAAGTTGACGGCCTTGCGCGCCCCAATGTCGGCTGAACGCTCAAGGATGTTGAGCAGCCGGCCGAAGCTCGGGGCACTGAAGACGGGGCCAAGCTTCTTCCACTGCTCGACGTTGTGCAGCTGCTCGTCGCTCACCACCCGGCGCAGCAGACGGTCGGGCTTGCGTGGCACCTGCACGCTCAGCGCATAGGCCTCGGTGGGCGCCATGTCCTGGTCGCCGGTCATCGTGGCGGTGGGGCTGGCGATGGTGATGCGGCTGATGCCCGCCACCCTGAAGCCGCAGACGTTCTCGAACGTGAGCTTCTGCTTGCCCGTCTCTTCATCGTCCTGGAACTTGCTGACCCAGGACGTGAAGTCGTCCTTCACCCGGTAGCGCCAATAGGTCTGCACGTCGTGGAAGGGCAGGTAAAGCCTCGGCTTGCCGGGTGTCTCCTTGCCCGGCAGGCCGGGGATGAGCCAGGGCTCGAGCTGGCGCAGCGCCTGCTTGAGCTTGTCGGTGCCGTGCTCCTGCAGGTAGTCGTTGAGGTCGTTGATGGGGGCTTCTTCGTCGTCCACCCAGTCGCTGTAGTCCACCAGCAGCGCGGGCACGTCCAGCGCCAGCAGCGCGGCGTGCGCCTCCCACGCGGCCACAAGGCCCGGGCGCAGGCCCGCGCGTTTGTTCGGCGGCTCGAGCGGCTTGTCGTTGTCGAAGGCCAGCACCACGCGCTTGCCGATGAACATCCGCCAGTCGATCGAGCCCACGGCCGTGCCTCGTGTGGCCACAGCCGCCACGTGGCCCAGCTCGCAGGTGTCCACGCTCAGCGCATTGATGGCGCTCTCGCACAGGTACACGGTCTTGGCGGAGCGGAAGCGCCGCCAGTCGCTGCACCAGGGGAAGCTGGCCTTGTCGCCCTGAGTCTGGGTCTTGACGCCGCCGTTCGTGGCAGCGTCCAGGTAGCGCATGTCCACGGCCACCACGGCCTCGGTCTCGTGGTGGCGGACCACGAAGGCGGCCGCGTCGCCGCCGTGGCTCACTTCACCGGCCGGCACGGTGGGGCTGGACCAGTCGTTGAAACCCAGCGTGTGGCGGTTGATGGCGTGCATCACGGCGCGCTCGCTCAGGCCGCGGCCCAGCAGGTAGGACAGCAGCTTTCCCCGATGCGGCTCCTGCCGGCCGTTCTGCAGGCAGCGCTCGGCGATCCACTCCTCCTTCGAGAGCTCGCGCCGCGGCTGGGCACCGCGCTGCGGCTCGTCGATCGGGATGCTGTACATCCGGCAAAGCTCGCGCACCGCCTCGGGCCACTCGCCTCCGCGCACGAGGAGCAACAGATCGATCGCATCGCCGCCCACGTCGTTGCGGTGGTCCTGCCACTGGTAGACGCCGCCCTTCTGGTAGCAGGCCAGCGCGGCCGAATGCTGCGGGTCCGACGGATTCTTGAAGCTGCCCTTCCCGCCCGGACGATCCAGGCCCAGGCGGTCCGCAAGGTCGGCACAGTCGACACGGCGCTTGATCTCCTGGGCGGCTCGGTGCAGAGGGCTGGGGGTGGATGAGGACGACGACATGCAGATGTTTTTTTGGGGTGGCCGCGGCGCGGCGCTTCAGAAGAGCGATGGCGTACGGGCATCGGCCACTGCCTTGCGCCGGCCCTGCTTTTCGGCCACCGCAGACACAGCGGCTTCAACCCGCTGTCGGTGCTGGACCACCGCCTCGCACCGGGCGCTTGCACTGGCATGCGGGTTGTGCACGAGGCGGTAGCTGGCCCAGATGTCGGCGCGCAGGGTCTTGGGCACCTGCTTCCAGTGCGGCAGGCACATCAGCAGCGGTGCATGGACGGCGGCTTGGCAGCCAACAGCGACACAAGTGCGAATCGGGGGCGCAGTCATGGCGATGCCTTTCAAGCCGCCAGGGCCAGGGGTGGGGCGTCCAGCGCCGCGGCCAGCCGGTGGGCGATGGCCTCCAGCACGCGAACCTCCTCGGGTCCACCGGCAGGCAGCGGGATCTCGATCTCCGCCATCACCAGCGCATCGAGCCCTGCGGTGCAGCCAGCGCCAGGCGCGCTCACGCGGCGGGCCATGCCCAGCCGATAGAGCCGCCGGCCGCCTTGCCCAGCCTCCACGCGGCCAAGCACCGAGAGCCGCACATCGGACGCCTGTCGCATCAGGTGCTGCGCAGCGTGTCGCGCCATGCGCCCACCGGCCAGGTGGAACTGGCCGGTGCGAGACAGCTGCACCACCGAGCCGGCACGCACCAGCGCACCCAGCTCGTCGGCCGCGTGCTCGGGCAAGCTCAGCAGCACGGTATCGGCATCCATCAAGCCGCCATGGGCGGCAAGTCGCTGCAGCAGCGTGTGCTGCAAGGGTGTGGCGTAGGCCATGCGGCGGCTCCTGTCGAGGTAGGTGGGTCAGTCCCGCGGGCCGCGGTGCGGTGGCTCGACGCCAGCCGAACCGGCGCACTGATCGGCACCGTTCGGCCACACCACCACCACCACGGCGACGGGCTTGCCGTCGCGCAGCAACCGGAACTGCTGGCTCGCGGTGTCCGACGGCTTGGGGCCAAGCTGCACGAGGCCCGGCTCGATGGCATCGGCGCCGAAGCGGAAGACCACCGACGAGGTGGCCCAGGCGGAGGCCCCGCTCACGCTGTGGCTCCGGCAATCGAGGCAGGTACACCGAAAGCCGGACGCTCAGCGGCCAGCATTCGCGCCAGGTGGTCTTCGATCTCCTGCCGAGCGGCCTTGCCCTTTTGAGCCCTGGGCTTGCGCCAGTTGATCGCCAGCAGTTCGAACCGAGCGCCCATCGAACGCGTACCGTACAAAACGTTCAGCCACTCGTGCACCTCGCGCTCGCAGCGCAAAGCGTCCTGCCGGAGCACCGTGAATGCGGCCTCTGTCAGCGCGTCGTCCAGGCAGCGGAGCTCCGTGAGTTCGAAGGGAAAGCGCTTGCCGTTGTAGAGGCCAAGCAGGAGCGACACGCAGACTCGGCTTCCACCGTGGGAGCCCTGGGCGTGGTCCCAGATCAGGGCGAGAGCGCTTGCGAACTGCGGGCTCGTCTGGCGCGACAGCAGGGCAAAGCCTTGCAGCAGCGTGGCGGAGGATGTGCCGGCGCTCACGCTGTGGCTCCGGACAGGATGGCGGTCTGATGCTGGCGGGACAGGGCCACGGCGGTGGCCTTGGGCATGCGGCGACCGTCGACCTGGTGCATGTCGGCCTCGAACTCCTCGCGGCTCATGCGCAGGTACTGGCCGGTGCTGCCAAGGCTGGCGTGGCCCAGGGCCTCCTGCACGCTGCGCAGCGGGGCGGCGCCGCGGCTGCGACGCAGCACGTTCATGGCGCGGCTGTGGCGCAGGCTGTGCGGGCTCAGGCGCGGGTCGAGTCCGGCAGCCGCCAGCCACACCTTGATCCGCGCCTGGTAGCTGCGCACCGACAGCGGGCCGGTGACGTGGCTGTTCCACACCAGCGGCTCGCTGCCGGGTTGATCGGTGTGCTCGGGAGCCATCGCCAGCAGGGCTTGCAGCGCGGTGCGTACGGTGGCGGTCACCACGTACTCATGGCCCTTGCGCCGGCCCTTGGGCGGGGCCTTGCGCTGCTCGGGCGCCACCACCAGCCAGCCGGTGCGCAGCGCCAGCTCGGCCTGGCCACGGCGCAGGAGGCTGAACTCAGTGACGCGGGCGCCAAGCGCCAGCATCAGCGTCATCCAGTGGTAGTCGCGCTGCGCCTCGTGCGTGTTGCAGCGCCGGGCGGCAGCCAGAAGCCGCGTCTGCTCGGCCTCCGTGAGGTATCGCTTCATGCTCATGGTCTTGATCTCCTGGGGTCGCGTGGTCTTGTGGGCTCGGGGTACGGGTCAGCTGCTGGATCAAGTCGCGGTCGAGCCATGCGCCGAGGCCCAGAACGAGCACCAGCAGGCAGACCGCTCCGGCCACGCCGTGCAGCAGCTCACGGCGGGGGTCGTGTTCGAAGTCAGGCAGGGCCGGCAACTCGCCGGGGTTGATGGCGCGGCGGTTCATCGGTCACCTCTGCGGGACGCGGCCTGAACGCGGTCGATCAGATCCAGCGCCAGGCGCCGGGCATTGGCGCCAGGGCCCTCAAGGACAGGCGGCTTGTCGAACCAATGGCGCACGATCTCCGCGATCCGGCCGGGAGAAAAGCGCTGGTCGGCGGGCATGGCGTGCTTGAGGTTTCGGGGCAGCTTCGGCAAGGCCGCTCAACCGCGCCTCGACGGCAGCTCGGCGCGGCCGGACCGGATCTCGGCCATCTCGCCGGCAGTGGCGTCGTCAAGCAGACCCTCCACACGCTGCACCAGCGTCATCAGCGCGCTGACCACGTCAAAGGCCTCGGAGCGGATGCGCAGATAAGCCTCTAGCGTGAACCGCTTGCCCGAGAGCGCCGCGCCCAGCGCCTGGTGGAACTCGCCATGCTCGGCGCCGAGAGTGGTCAGGAGTTCCAGCAAAGCCTCGTCGCTGGCGGTGCGGGTGGGCGTGCATGCAAACGTCGCCAGGCCAAAGGTCTCCGCCATCGCCTCGACGATCCGCATGTCGCCGGTGGCCTGCGTCACCTGCACCACGTCGCGGAGATTGGGCTGGTTGTGGGCCTCATCGCCGCCGTCCGCCTTGTTGTAGAGCGTGCCCGGCCGCACGCCCAGAACCCCGGCGAGGTACTCCACGCCGTAGTCGTGCACCACGGCCCGAAAAGCCTCGTGCACGTTGGCGCCGTGGCGTCGGGGGGCTGCGTACTTACGAGGCATGAGCGAAAACTCCGGGGGGATTCAGTGGTTGTGCGACGAGAGATCGATCACAGTGCATACATGTGCATTGCATCGCATCAGCGACTCGACGGCGCCGCGGCTTGGTCTGCCTTCAGGCTCATCTCCAGGCGACGACGAACCTCGGCGGAGCGGGTCCTGTCCTGGAGCTTTGCGCTTTCGTCGAGCAGCCTGAGCAGAGAGCGCGGCACCACGATGGAGAGTCGCTTTTCGGTCTTGGCTTTTTTCATCACCGCGGTTATGCGTGTTACTGATATGCGCAGTGTGAACATTTTTGCGCACATCGTCAACCCCGGTTATGCCTAGACTTTCGTGATGGCCACCAGCGACCGCCGAACCCCCGCGCGCGACATGCCCACCTTCAGCATTCGGCTTGAGCCGGACTTGAGGCGGAGACTGGAAGAGGCGGCCTTCAAGGCCGAGCGCAGCTTGGGCCGCGAGATTTCGATCCGGCTGTGGCAGTCGCTTGAGACCCCCACCTCGGCGCTGACGATGGATCAGCCGACTGCCGGCAAGGACCCCGCAATCCATGACGGTGAGCCAGTCACCGCCGCACAGCGCGAGCTGATCCGGCGCTTCGCCGTGCTGCCCTTCGAGCAGCAGATGGCGCTGCTCGTGCTGCTGCGGGGATTCCCGCCCACGCGCTGAGTCAGTCGCGCAGCGGTGGCGGCATCTGCAGCCGCGCGCGCTCAGAGAAGTACGAGCGCTCGCAGTGGCCCGGCGGCTCCCAGAAGAACAGGGCGTCGATCAGCGGGCGCCAGAAGCGACCCCAGGGCTTGTCCTGCACTTCCAGCCGCCAGGCGTAGCTGCTCAGCGTCTCGTCGGGCCAGCCTCCCAGCAGGGTGGTGAAGACCTGGTCCAAAGCGATCAGAACGTGCAGCAGGTATCGGCGCATGATGTTCAGTCAGACGTGACGGCGAGCTTGATCGAGCGGGAGTCCTTGCGGCCGGCGCTGGTGACGATGGCCACCCTCACCCAGGCCCATTCGCCAATCTGCGCGGCTGGGTCGCAGCGCACCCAGACCGTGACTTCACCATCGGCCTCGTCGTCACTGAGCTTGGAAAGCGGGCCTTCCAGCGTCACGTTGTGCAGCGTGATCGTCTCGCCTGCAGCGAGCCACGGGCCCTTCTCCGACGGGGGTGCGTTCCAGTCGACGACGAAGTCCAGCTCGGCGCCGGGGCGGATGGTCTTGGTGATCGGCGGCATGTCGGGCCTTCAAGAGATTGGGACTGCCAGGCGGCGGCTCTCAGCGTGCACCGCAAGGCGGCGGCCCTGCGCTGCCACGGCCACCCGGATGCGCTGCGAAGGAACCACGACGCGGCGGTCATCGGCGCCGACGGCCAGGCGGCGCAGCTCCGCGGGCACCGACAGTCGGCGCACAGCCGGCGTCACCACGGGCGGGGCAAGCGAGCCCAGGTCGGCCTGGGCGATCCCACTGGCCTGCGCATCCAGCTGCAGGTGGATCGCCGTCTCCAGCGCTGCCGAGGCTTGCGCCTGCACGACGGCATGGGCCGCAAGACGCAACGCCGTCTCCAGCGCCGCCGCGGCGCTGCCCTGCGACTGGCCCTGGGCCTGCAACCGGATTGCCGTGCTCAGCGAGGCGGCCGCGGCAGCAGTGGCCTGCGCGCTGCATTCGAGCGTGATGCTGGCCGCAGTCTGCAGGTCCGCCGCGGCGGTGGCCGTTGCCACGGCTGCGGCGGCCAGCGATATCGGCTCAGGGTCCAGGGTCTCGCGCAGCAGGATCCAGCCGGCCGAGGCCTGGTCCCAGAGGTCGGCGCCACCGCGTGGCGGGCGCTCGCGCTGCGGATCGCGGATGCTCATGGCGACGCCGGGGTACGGGCCTTACCCGTGCGCGATCTTGCCTTGCCCGCGGACGGCGCCCGTGCTGGTGGTACTGCACACCGCCACAAGCTGCAGGCAAGAATCGTTCGGGACCTCTGGCAGCCCGAGCTGCGCCCAGTCGAAGGCCTCGGCCTTGTTGGCCAGGAGCGTGTCCACGCCGGTGCGAGGCCGGGTCGCCACGATGCCGAAGTTTCCGGCGGCACCCGTCGTGGCGCTGAGGGTCACACTCGTGACGGCACGGATGAAGCGCCCGGCCACGGCCGGGACCAGCGGGTACATCCGCCCTGCCCGCGGCGTGGCACCCAGGGCGACGGCGGCCAGGTTGCCGGTGCTCGCGTCGTCATAGGTCACCGCCACCGTGGCGTTGACGCCTGTCGCGCCGAGGTCGGTGTAGATCTCCAGCCACCACTGCAAGTCCGAGTAGTTCGCATCGCCGCGCCGGGCGGCGGGCAGGTTCAAGCCCGCGCTGGTCAGGTCCACACCCACCGATTGCCCGGTCGTCAGGGTGCCGTTCAGGCCGCCCTGATGCGCCAAGCGGTCGTGGATCTCGATGGTCGTCGTGGCGTTGCCTGTCAGCAGGCGCATCCAAGCCAGATAGCTGGTCGCGGGTCCGGTCTGCTGAGTGAACCCGATGGCGCCCGTCAGCGTGTGGTTGCACAGCGCAGCGGCCGCCGGGATCGCGGCCTGGCCCGGCACGCCGGTGGCACGCCACAGGCTGAAGATCTGGCCCGCGGCCGCGTTGGCCAGGCTCGCCTTGTCGACGACGACGCGGCTGGAGTTGTTGCCCAGCGCGTCGATCAGCTGGTCGCGGGTGCTGATGGTCATGGCGACTTCAGCCCATCGTGAAGCTGAACGCGGCGGCCGGGAAGCTGGGCGCCGCATCGCCGTTGTTCACCGTCTTGGCCAGGGCCAGGGCCCGGATGACCCAGGCGTTTCCGCCGCTGCTGGCATCCATCAGCGCGACGTGCGTCACCACGCCCCAGTTCGCCGTTGGCGCCGGGAAGGTGATCAGCACATTGTTCGAGGTCTGCCCTCCGGTGCCGCTGCTGGCCACGGTGGTCCCCGCTCCCTGCGTACCGCTGAAGTTCGCCAGACTGGCCAGGACAGCCACGCGGGCATAGCTGCCGCCGCTCACCTCAGTGAAGGTGCCAGCCTCGGCATCGGCAACGGCCGTCAGCAGCGCGAAGTGCAGCGTGGCCGGAGCGCCGAGCGCCTGCCCGCGCAGCAGCGCATCGACGAAGCGGTTCTCGGCGAAATTGGTGAGGTCAGACACAGGGGGCTCCCGTCACAAGGCGTTCAGCGCCGCGATCGCGGCCTGGGTGGCGGTCTCGACCTCGTCTTCATCGGAGGCACCGTCGACAGCCAGTTTGCCGGCCATGCGCGCCGCCTCGATAGCGGGGCTCAGCACACCGGTCCACACCGAGGCCAGGTCGTCCACCATCTCGGCCATGGCCAGCGCAGTGATCCCGCGCGCGGCGGCTTCCGCCACCAGGTGGGGGCCGGGCGTGGCATTGGGATCGGCCAGCAGTGCGCGAGCCTCCTCGAGCTTGACCATGTAGACGGCCTGCTGCCCGGGCACGTCGGTGATGTAGCGCAACCGCGCCTCTCCAGCGGCGGCGTCGATGCGGCGCAGGGCGCGGATGCGGGCGATGTTGACCGTGGTCACCTCAGATCTCCTCGCGGATCGTGCGCAGGTAGAAGATGCCGCGGCCGATGATGGTTTCGCCCGTGCTGTCGGTGGCGAGCAGGTACTCGCCCGAGGAGTCCATGTCCACCGGGCTGCCCGTGGCGATGAGGCCGAATCGTCGCTCGCTGTCCAGCCGCAGCCAGGTGCGCTGCGCGGCGCCGGTGTTCAGGTCGTTGCTGCCGCCCTGGCGCTCGACAAAGATCCAGTAGTCGCTGCCGACTCCGGAACCCGTGGGGCCGTGGTAGATGCCGGTCTCGGTCCAGCTCGCGCCGTTGTTCTTCGATCGCTGGATCTTGCCGTCGGTCGTGAACCGGAAGTCCGCCGTGGCCGACGGCGGGAACAGCGCGATCTCGATGTCCGTGACGCTGATGTTCGGCAAGCTCGACGACCGGTCGATCAGGGTCGGCGTGCTCCACGTCCCGGCGGTCACCGTGGAGCCGGGCGTCGTGGTGGAGAACACGAAGTCCGCCGCGAAGGTCGGCACGAATGACGTCGAGGGCTGCGCAATCGTCCAGCCCGATGGCGGCGTCAACACCCCGGTGCTGAAGTTGAAGGTGCCACCGGTGGGCGCGCTGGGCGCTGTCGTCTGCTGCGCGAAGATGCGCGCGGCGTAGACGGATGTCCCGGCACTGCCGGCGCCGCCCGGGCTGCCGGGGTCTCCCTGGGCGCCGCGCTTGCCTTTGGTCAGGCCCTGACGCACCGTGAAGCTGACGTCCGAGCCCGAGGCGCGACGCACCGTCACCGGGTAGGACACGACGATCACGTCCTGCCCGGCAGAAGCCCCGGAATGCTCAGCCACCGTCGCCGTGGTGCTGCCGGAGCCGCTGATGGACCCGACGGTCAACGCGCCGCCCGGGCTCACGGTGGGCGTACCGATCGTGAATCGACCCGCCGCGAGCGTGGTGTGGAAGGTCAGCGCCGTGCTGCCCTCGCTCACCTGCAAGGTGGTGCCGCTGCCCGCGTAGCTCGTCACGGCCCCGGCAGCGTCGGCCGGCAGCACGTGCGCGCTGTTGCCGAGCACGGCTGAAATGCCGTTCAGGCCCGTGGCGCCGTCGTCCACCACCGGGATGATCTCCTCGTCCAGCAGCGTCGTGAAGCCGCCGGCCATGTACAGCCGCACTCGCACAGCCAGCAGCCCGGTACCCGCCACCGCCCAGGTGCGCGAGCTCTCGTCGACGCTGCTGATCGAGACGTCGACAAAGCCCGATCCGGTGTTGGCCGCGATCGTGAAGCGGCCTTCGTAGGCCTGCGGGCCGTCGCTGGCGGTGGACGCGATGGCACTCACCGTGAGGTCGACCGGGGTGAAGACGCCCGCCACGCTGCGGCGGATGCTGGCGGCGCTGCGCGTGATCCACCAGGCGGTGGCGCCGATCCGGGCCGGCGCGAGCAGCTCGTCGAGCGTCGGCTCCAGCCCGTCGCAGCGGTCCACGCGCGGGCCCCAGAAGCGGGTGACGGCGCCAAGCCCGGCGTAGTACTGGAAGCACCGCAGATTGCCAGCCGTGGCCGCAGCGCTCCATCGGAAGTCCGTGCCCGAGGCCACGCGCTTGCCCGTGAGCCCTTCGTACAGACCCGACCGGTTGAGCTGGGCCCCGGCATACCCGGTCGGGAAGATGTAGCCCACCATCAGGTACCAGCGGCCGGTGGCCAGCGTCGCCCGCGGCGGCGTTAGGTGGTAGGGGTTGGAGTTGACACCTCCGCCAATGTCCGAGATGTCGGACCCACCGAAGGTCGAGCACCCGAGGTAGATGGTCCCCAGACCGAACGGGCCGGACGGCCCCGGTGTCGCCACCTGAACCCAGGCCGCGAGCCGGTACATGGCACTCGGGTCGACGGGGAATGGGCAATCGTTCCACCCTCCACCGTCACCCAGGAAGTCAGAGTCAGCATCCGTCCCCGTCCAGGTCGGCCGCTCGACGCCATCGGGCGCGACGGCCAGCGCGATGCTGTTCTCTGCGGCCAGGCCAGCCGCCTTGAAGTCGCCTTGGCTGCCAGTGGTGCCCACGACCCAGCTCGACGAACTGATCAGGCTGCCACGGCTGGCGGTCTGGGTATCGGCCACCACCACAGGGGCGGTGCGCCACTCGCCGGGCACGCCCAGGCTGTTGCGCCAGCGGGCCCGCAGCATGTAGGCCGCACGCGGGCGCAGCAGCGGCAGATCGCAGGCCGTGCTGTTGCCGGGCGCCTCCGGCGCGCGGACCCAGGTCTCCTCAGATGCGGCGCGGAACTCCACCTGCAGCGCACCGCCGGTCAGCACCAGTTCATTGGTGCTGGCCGCATAGGTGAGGCGGACATTGCCGATCACGTTGCCCGCGGGGTCGCGCTGCGAGACGGCGGCGTTGCTGGTGGCCAGCAGCGACGCGACCGGTTCCACCACAAAAGGGTCGTCGCGAGGTTGCACCGGGCTCGTGAGCGTGCCGGTGGCGTCGGCTTCATCCCAGTGGCTCGGGTCGTCCTGCTGCAGGGTGAGCATCACCCGACCCTTCTCCAGCTCGATCCGGCGGCGGACCACCCGGAACACCGCGGCGCTGTAGACCGGGAATCGGCTCGTCAGCCGCACCCGCTGCCCGGGCTTGAGCGAGACGGCCCAGGCCTTGGCCGGGTACTGGATCCGCTGCCCACGCTCACGCTCCACCAGGATGCGCGCGATGTTCCGGCAGCGCCAGGCCGCGTTCGTGAACTCGAAGTCCTCGTCGCTCCAGATCGGCCGCTTGTCCTCGGTGACGTAGGCCGCGTTGCTGTAGGGCGTGTAGTCGGTGAACTGGCTCAGCCGCCCCGGGTCGTAGAAGCGGCCTCGCACGCCGTTGAAGAGCCTGTCACCGGTCGGCCCGGCCTCGATCTCGAGCGCACCGGCGTTGTCCTCGTCGTCGAGGTCGGCCACGGGCGCGGTGTAGATGCCTGCGACCACCGTCCAGATGCCATCGAAGACGCAGTATCCCGCCATGGACAGGCACAGCGCCTCCAGCACGTCGTCGGGGTCGCGGTCGGTCTTCCAGCTGCCGTCGCAGGTGTAGCGTGGCGCACCGCCCTGGCTGACGAGTGGCTCGTCGCAGGCATTGGCTGCCGTGGCCACGCTGGCCCAGTCAATGGCCGATGCGCTGGCACGCTTGCCCCACTCCGCCATCAGGAAGCGGCCGACGATCAGGGCGTTGTTCCGCGTCCAGGCGTAGGTGTCCGGCTGATCCACGCGGTGCGGTCCGGAGCCGCCGGGCCGGGTGCTGTCCAGCCGTGGGTCGTAGCACAGCAGGCCCCGCAAGGTGGCGGTGTAGGCAGGCGGGCCGAGCTGGAACTCCGGCTCCGCCAGGTCCATGCGCAGCAGGCTGTAGGTGATGCCGCGCAGCCGGTCGCTCGAGGTCCAGCCGCCAATGGACTCCGACACGAGCGTCGAGTCGGCGACTTGATCGTCGAGCCCGAGATAGTGCTTCACGCGCAGCGCGGGGAACAGTGCGCTCGCCGCGTACTGCACCCAGTAAGTGCGGCCGGAGTGCCGGCCCACGAAGCCGGCCGCGACCTGGAAGCTGCTGCCCGTGACGCTGGACAGGTGCGAGGCCGGCAGCGGAACGGCCCCCAGGTCCTGCCCGCGATAGCTTCCCGCGCCGGCGACACCTTCCGTGGTGCCGACCCCGAAGCTCACGATCGGCTGGCTCGTGGTCCCGAGTCCTGAACCGCTGACCGTGACCAGCTCGCGCACCACGGTCTGGCGCTCCGGCCCCCAGCGCGTGCCGACGGCGTTGCCACCGGCATCCACCGCGCCAATGCTCTGCCCGTTGATCTGCAGGTCTTCGATGCCGTCGCAGCGGTGGGCGGCCCACATCGCCACGAGCGTCTTGTACTCATCGATGGCGCCCGAGGTGATGACGGCTCCGGTGACGTAGCTCTTCGTGCAGCGCCCGACCACGATGTGCCAGGGCTCCTCGGAGCTGAGCACGGAGATCGTGCGCTCCGAAATGCCGGCAAGACGACGCTCCCGCATCTCGCGCTGGGCCTTCTTGCGCTGCCGGTCGCCATAGAAGGCATTCGCCAGCAGCGAGCCGAAGAAGGCCACCCACGCATTGCCGGTGACGGCGTACAACAGTCCGCCCAGGAGCTGCGGCATCGCCTGCGCCTCGATCGGCAGCGCCCAGAGCACCAGGCCGACCAGGACCAGGGGCAGGCTTACACGCGCCATGCAGACACCGCCTGGCTGATCGGTGCACGCGCCAGGCCAAGGCTGCCGGGCGCCACTGCGACATCGCCCGTGCAGATGGCCAGCACGTGCTGCTTGCGCCCTTGCCGCAACCACAACAGGTCGCCGCGCTGGGCCTGAGCCGGCGCAATGACGGGCAGCCCGGCCCGAGCCAGCGCCGCCGGCACGCCGCCGATGCGCCGCAAGTGGCGGGCCGCCTGCAAGGCCGTGCGGTGCGGGCCGCGCAACTCACGCAGCAGGTCCTGGCCGGTCATGGCCAGCACAGCGTCTGCCGCAGCCGACCCGCAGTCGTGCAGGCCCCAGATGAATGGCATTCGATCAAAGGTTTCCAGCAGCGCGATCAACCGCTGAAGCCAGTGCATGTTCCGGCTGATGCCGATCACCCGAAGCTCTCCTGGAATCTCCGGCTGAGCCATGGCACCTGGGCGCCGATCAGCGACTCAATGCGGCTCATCCCCGTGTCGCCGGGCCAGCGGGCCTGGTGCTGCGCGTTGTTCATCCGCAGGCTGGTGGCGTGGCGGCCATCGCGGCCGGGGACCTCGCAGCGCAAGGCCACAGTGCCGGGCTCGCCCTCGCCACTGCCCGTGCGCACGCGCACCGCGTCCATGTCGCCCGTCCACAGCGGGAACAACGGGTCCGACTGCGGCCGCAGCTGCTCGTCCAGCACGCCAATGCCCACCAGCACGGGCCGGTTGCGGTACTCGGACTCCTGGCCGAGCGCCAGGCTCAGATCGGCCGGGTTGGCGATGCTCAGGGTCACGTCAAGCGCCGGGTACTCGATGTTCTCGCTCACATCGACGCCTGACACCGAGATACCGCCACCCAGCCCGATCCACTCCGTGCTGCCGAAGGTGAGGTTGTGGCCCCACGAGCAGCGCCGCACCGTCGCCGACACGAACTGCATCTCCACCAGCCAGCACCAGTTGGCCGACAGCGTCGAGAGCAAAGCCAGGCTGCTCATGCCGGAACCTCGCTGAAAGCCAGAGTCTTGGCCGGGTAGCGCGAGCCGCTTTGCTCCCAGCCCGGGCTTTCGGTGTCGAGCACGAAGAGCGCCGTCGGCTTGACCAGGACCACGGCGCCGCCGGCCGGCGCGGTGGCACGCAGCGGTGGCTCGAAGCTGGCCGTGGCGCGGCCCAGAGAGTCGCTGTTGATGTCGGCCGAGAGCTGCTTGAGCTCGCCATTGATGCCCAGCCACGACCCGGCAAGCAGGATGCCGGTGGTGCTGACGGTGAAGCCTTGCAGAGCGACCGTGTCGCCTGAGGCGGTCAGTCGCACGGTGGGCGATCCGGTACCCACGCCCAGAGGAGCCTCGCGGCGCCAGTCCCAGAACCGTGCGCGGTGGATGCGGCCGCGCAGGCGGTTGATGAAGGCCTCCCACTTGGGCGCCTCGCTGGCGCTCATGGCACCGGTGGACATCGTCACCCGCCAGCGCGGGAAGCTGATTCCCAGGGTCTGGAGCGACGGGTCGGTCACGCTTCGGTTGCCCACCTGGGGCACCACGAGCGCGAAGTCCACGCTCTCGGGGCGCAGGGCGACGGGCCAGTCGTAGATGTTGGGCATGGCGGGGTGACCTGTGGCGCTACACCTGGCGGCGGCTCATCGCCTGCAGCAGCTCAGCCTGCGAGGCGCGCATGCCCTGCTGCACCATGGCCGCCACCTCGGCACGGTCGGTGCGCGCGTCGATGTGGATCACCGGCGAGAGGGTGATCTGCACGCTGCCGGAGCCACCAGAACTGCCGGCGGATCCCGCCAGAACGCGCGGCATGCGGCTCGTCGGCACCACCTCGCCGCCGCCGCGGCCCATGCGCAGCAGCTCGGGGCCCTGCTCGCCCACCAGGTACATCCGGCCAGCGTCCACCGGGCCACCGCTGGCGCGGCCGTACAGATCGAAGTCCGGCACGCCGCCGGTGGTTCCACTGAAGGCGCCCCCGCCGCCGCCACCGCCGTACAGGCTGCCCAGGAACTGGCCGAGGAATCCACTGGTCCCGTCCCTGCCGACGGCCGCAGTGGCCAGCGCCTCGGCCAGGCGCGAGCTCACGCGGTCAAACACGGCATTGCCCAAGGACTCGGCGAAAGCGCGCACCGGGTTGCGCGTGTCGCGCAAGGCGGCGACAAAGGCGCCGGAGACGTCGCCATAGACGGCATCACCGACCCTTCTGGAGGCGGCACGGCTGGCCGTCACGGCCTGATCGTCGATCAGAGCCCGCGCCACGGCGCCGCCGCCTTCTGACACTTCGCCCGAGTCGACGCGAGCCTGCAGCCGGCGCTGGGCAATGCGGCGGTCCAGGTCAATCAGCGCCAGGCCGCGCGTCTCTTCGTTCTGGATCTCCAGGATCGCGGCGCGCTCGCGCTGGTCCTCCAGGTCGAGCAGGAACTCGCTCTCGGCCTTCAACCGGCGCTGGTTGCGCTCGTCGGCAGCGGCCAGCCGGGAATTGATGAAGTCGCCCAGCGGGTCCTTCTCCGCCTCGGCACGCAGCTCGCGGTCAGCCTTGAGAAGGTCCTCATAAGCTTCTTTTTCACTGCGGAGGAAGTTTGCGCGCGTCTCGGCCTGCGGGTCGCGGATCGCCGTCAGAGGCAGGGGGCGGAAAGCGGCATCGGTGCGCTTGCGCTGCTCGATTCGGGCTGCCTCGGCCTTGACCTCTGCGGCGTTGACAGAGGCGTTTCGTGCCTGGGCATCGGCGAGCTGGTTCTCCAGGCGCACCCGCTCGCGCAGGTCTTCGATGCGCTGCTCCTGCGCCACGCGGGCGCGGCCGGTCACCTGAATTGCGCGCATGCGCGCAATCTCGATGTCGAGCTGATCGCGCAACGTCGCCGGGCGATTGATGTTTTTGGCTGCCTCCCAGAACTGGCTCCAGAGCCCGCGATTTGAGTCGAGGGCTTTCTCCAGCATGCCGAGCTGCTGGAGCTGCTGCTCGAACTGCTGGGTCAGCAGGCGGTTCGTCTCATTGGCTGCTGCGACAGCACCCTGCTCCCGCTCGAGCTGATCGATGCGGCGCAGCTGGGCCGCGTTCAGGAAGTTGTAGGACTCGTTCAGCTTGGCCGCGAACTTGGTGGGCGCTTCGAGCTGGCCCGCGAAGCTTCGGCTGATATCGGCGGCGCTTTTGCCTGTCAGGTCTGCCAAGCGAGCCACGGCCAGGGCCGTGCTCTGTACGGCACCGCTGCCAACGCGCCCGGTCTCGGCCAGCGCAACGATGATCTCTCGCGATGCACCCACGGTCTGCTGGGAGCTGGCCGCGATGGCGGAAGACATCTCATTGATCCGGGTACGCGTCAGACCCGCGACGTTGTTCGTGAGGATCATCGCGTTCCGTAGCGCGATGTCCTCCTTCCACGCAGCGTATGCGGCGGCGCCCATGACCAAGAGCGCACCGCCAAGCGCCCCGACGGCGGCAGTCATCGGCGTGATCATTCCGACCACGGCGCGGGCGGCATTCCCGATGCCCCCGAAGCTGTCCCTGATCTGCCCGCCCTGCTGGATCGCCACCATCCACACCGGCATGCCGCTGGACAGGCTGGTGACGACGTCGGTGATCTGCATCGGCAGCTGGCGCATGGCCTGCGCCGTCTGGCCGGCGCTGACGCCAAGCTGGGTCACGCGCGGGGTGACGGCCTGCGCCGCGGTGCCGACCTGCTGCACCGCAGCGGCCGCCCGCCCGGTGGCGCCGACGAACTCGACCACGCCGTCCGCACGCAGGCGGATGCCGAGTTCTTCGACGTTACTGCTCACCTTGCGCCTCCAGCCGCTTGGCCCAGGCACCCACTACGGCCTGTTCCATCTCGGCCAGCTCGTCCAGCACGCGCTTTCGATCGGGCAGGCGCACCTCGCGCGCCCAGGCCACCACGTCGGCCATGCGCAGGCCCTCGGGCCGGGTCCGGCCATCGGGGAGCGTGGCCCAGCGCCAGCGGGTCTGGCAGCGCATGAAGAGGCTCACAACGGGCCAGTTGTCGGGCCACACAGCGAACGGCTCGTCGGATTCCTCGTCGTCCGGATCGCACGGCGCCGCTCCGGCCTCGGCCGGGGCGTGGTGCTGCAACTGCTGCTGCTCGATCCATCGCTGTGCCTGCTCCCGGGTGTAGCCCATCGCCTCCAGCTCGAGAGGCCGATCGTCCTGGGTCTGTCCCCGCAAGCACAGGGCGACCCAGTGTCGAGCGGCCTCTAGCCGTTTTTTCGGGCCGCCATCCCCTTCATGGCCAGGATGTACGTCGCCACCAGCGCCGTGCGGGCCATCGGCACGCGGCAGAACTGGGCCAGGGTGTCCTCGGTGAACGGCACCGGCGCGCCAGCTTCGTCCTGCGGGCCGCTCCAGTCCAGCACCACTCGGCGGATGACCTCTGCGTCGCTCGGCGGCTGTTCGCCCTTGGCGGCGTCCAGGCCGATGCCTTGCATGCGGTCGAGCTCGTCTTGCTCCACAGGGAGGTACTTCACGCGCAGCTTGGCCGCGACGTAGGTGTCGTCCACCGGCGCGTGCACCAGCACCGTCCACCAGAACGGCTGCGGCGCACGCAGCACGAAGGCCGGCGCCTGAGCCGCGCCGCCGTCTTGGGGTTCTTCAGCGCGGCGCATCAGGTGTAGGCCTCGGTGAACGGGTTGCCGCTCAGGTGCAGATCGCACTCCAGCACGATCAGGCCATCCTGGTTGCGGGGCTTGGGCTTGACGCATTGCACCGCGCCCAGGTTGATGGTGCAGATGTTGCCGGGCGTGCTGCCATGCGTGAGCGTGGCCGACGCCACCGTGCCCTGGGTGATGAAGCCGCTGGCGCCGAGGAAGTCCTTCTCCGCCACCGTCGGCAGCTCCAGCGTGATCTTGCCCGTGGGCGTGCGGTCCATCACCTCCACCGTGCGGCGGTTCGTGTGGTCCCGGAACTTCACGTCGTTGCCCAGATCGATCGAGAGGTCAGAGACACGCACCGCGTAGCCGTCCAGGATCAGCGTGGTGTTCGCCTGGCTCATGGCCAGCGGCCGCGGCGGGTTCGGCAGCACCAGGCCCGAAGGCGTCTCGTCCGTCATCGGCAGCTGCAGGCCGGTGAAGTTGTAGCCCAGCCGGATGCCGCGGCCGGCGCCGGCCTTCAGCACGCGGTTGCCACGGGCGCCGACCAGGCGCTGGCGAACCTTGTGCCACCAGAAGTAAAGCGTGCCGCTCTCTTCGTCGTCCGAGATCGGGGCGTAGGTGACGCTGGTGCTCGCCACCACCACCTCGCTCATCGCGCACATGCGGTTGAGCACGCCGTGGTTGGGCCGCGTGCCCAGCGGCGTGCCGCCGCCGACCAGCAGCACGTCGAAGCTCACCGTGGCATAGCGCGAGCCGATGATCTTGGCGCCCTTGTTGAAGTTGTTGGACACGGGCGTGTAGTCGTCCGTGTTCATCTCCAGCGGGTTCAGGTCTACGTTCTCCACCGCCACCAGGTTGGCGGCCGGCGTCGGCACAGAGTCCGTGCCGTAGGTCGTCTCGATCTTCGCGGCAACCGTCTGAAGCATGAACTTCATGGCGCGTCACTCCTTGGTGGGTTGACCCTCCGGCGCGCTGTTGTCGGTGCACTGCACTCGTTCAAGCTTGCCGTCGGGCTGGACTTCGTAGCTGCCGCCCAGCGTAGGCGCGGGCACCGGGGCGGGGGTAGGGGTGGCCGTGGCGGAGGGCAGGGCCTGCGCAGGTGCGGCGGCCACGGGCTTGCGGTTGGGACTCATCGTGGGGGCTCCGGTTCGTGCGGGGCCGGCAGCGTCGAGCCAGCGGGCGCATGGCCCTGCGGTGGTGGGTTGATCGTCACGCTCACGCCGAGCCGCTGCTTCACGACCAGGAGCACGATGTCGATGAAGCTCGCCGTGCCCATGCCGCTGAAGATGGCCAGCGCCAGCGTCGCGGGCAGGCTCAGGTTGGCGTAGTCCATCAGCAGCAGGAAGACGGCCACGCCCCAGACGAGGCTGTGCATCACCGTGCCGGCGATCACGCGAGAAGTCAGCGCCTGGTTGCTGCGCAACAGCAGACCCAGAGCCAGCACGCTGGCGCCGCTGCCACCGATCAGGGCGAACAGGAGCCACAGGCTCGTCTCGTCGACAGCGTGCTGGAGGCTGGGCAGGGAGAGCTTGGGCGGCGTCTTCATGGCGGGTGCGTGCGGGCAGCAGCATCGGGCGCCACGGCGGGGCCCGAGTAGGGGTGGCGGCTGAGCCGTTCAATCAGGCGGGCGAGCTGTTGTCGGTCTTCGGCACAGCGCGCGGCCTCTCGCTCGACGTGGTCGACGACGCGTCCGGGCTCAACGGCTCCGGGGCCTGCGGCGGCCGCAGCAGATCGGCAGGCAGCGGTGGACACCGCATCACCGGCGGAGAGGCACCAGGCGTCGTTGTACAGCCCGAGAAAAGCAGCACTGAGGCGACGATCAGCACCAGCAGGAGCGCTCGCACCATCACCTCCAGGGCCAGGGGGTGCAGGCTGCACCAGATCTTCGCTGCGGGTCGCATCTCGTCTCTCCTTCCATGCCTGGCGCTCGCTGGCGAGCACGCGGCGCTGAGCGGCCAGCGAGCTGCTGGCCTGCGTGTTTTCGATCAAGGCCTCGTCCAGCTCGCGCAGGTAGGCCACCTGTTCGGCCCGATCGCGCTCGGTGTACTCGGCCACGCAAGCGGCGCGGCCGGCTTGCTCGCCGCGGCCATACACCCAGCCGAAGGCCATGCTCACGGCGCCGATGCCCAGCACGCAGGCCAGCGCGATCAGGCCGCCAGTGACGAGGTTGAGCCGCATCAGCGTCACGCCGGCACCACCTGAGACGGCGGTGGCTTCATGCCGGAGCGCAACCAGGCGCCCACGTCGAAGGTAGGGCACTCCTTCAGCCACTCCTGGGGCTCGACGATGCCGTCGCCGTCCAGGTCAGGGCTCAGGTCCCGATGGCCCGCCACCCGAGCGCCCGGGTAGCGGCTGCGCAGCGAGGCCACCAGGGAGGACAGGCACTCCCACTGCGCGGCGGTGAATCGGTTCATGCCCACCATGCACACGCCGATGCTGCGGGCGTTGCTGCCGCTGACGTGCGCGCCGATCTCGGCCTCTGCACGGCCAGTGAAGGGCTTGCCGTCCAGGTTCACCAGGTAGTGGTAGCCGATGCTGTACAGCCCGGGGTTGAAAGCCTGCCGCGCCGCATCCTGCCGGCGGAATCCCCGCTCGCGATGCATGCGATCAATGTCGTAGACATTGAGGCTTCGACCCGGCGGCGTCGCCGAGCAGTGGATCACCACAAGGTCGATCACCCGCCGCACCGGCGGCTGGGGCTCGAACGCGGACATGTCAAACATACATCGCCTCCATCTCCATCACCACCCAGCCATACGGGAACTCGCGCCCCTGGCTGTACGTCGCCCTCAGCGGGTACACGGCATCCAGCGGCTCGGGCTTGGTGGTGTTGACCCAGTCCAGCAGCTCCAGCTCGGCCGCCTCCTCGAGCTGCTCCAGCGCCAGGGCGGACTCGCCCTCGGCGACGCGGCCGTAGAACACCGCGGCGAAGCTCAGCGTTCCGAAGCGCCCTTCACGGGTAAGGATGCGCGGCCAGCCGCTGGCCGATGCGGCCACGAGCGTCCACACGCCCTGCTGCAGCGCAGCGTCGCCAAGGTCGGCCGGCTCCTGGATGCCGCGCATCACCTCGCGCCCGGGCAACGCCGCGGCCAGACTGGCCTGTGCCGCAGCCATGAAGGCGCCGCGCGTGACGGTGGTCACGGACGGCCTCCGGTCGGTGCGGTACCGCCGCCCTGCCCCAGGCCGGCGCGCTGGACGCCGCGGCGCACCGCGTCGGCCAGGCTTTGCGGCACCACGCCGCGGAAAGCCGCCGCCGTCGGCGCCACGAAGGGCCTGGCCTTGATGCCGCGGAACTTGACCGCGCGGCTCCAGGCCATGTACGCGTCGACGAGCTCCTGGTCTTCCACTCCGCGGCGCCGGGAGCCTTCGCGCGCACGGCGGTACTTGGGGTTGGCCTTGCGCCGACCCGCGACGAGCATGGCTTCCAGCCAGGCCTTGGCCGACGCAGCCGAGACGTCCGTCAGGCGCGGCAGACCCTTGCCGGGCTTGCGGCCTTTTTCCACCCAAAGCGCATAGTCCACGCCGGGCGATACGAAGCGGACCAGAGCATCCTCGCTGCGCACGGCGATGCTGTTGGCCAGCGTCGAGCGAAAGGTCGGCGCCCGGCGGCGCATCTCGGCAGCGATGCGGCTGCCCAGATCGTCCAGCTCGCCGGTGAGGGCGATGCGGACCTGCTCGCCCGCACGCAGCAGCTTGGCGGCCACCTGTGGGGCGTTGCTCGAAGCGGATCCAGCGGGCGCGGTGCTCATCGCGCGTCTTGCCATTCCTTCAGCAGCGCGGCGTACAGCGCGGCCGGCGTGACGTTGCGCGGCGCACCGGAGTAGCCGTCGCGCATCTGGACCACCTTCTGGCTGTTGCGCAAGCTCAGCTCGCGCATGGCCTCGGCCTGGGCGCGCAGCACCAGCAGCGGCAGGTCTGCCGCGGCGAGCGTGCACGCCGCCGCCGTGGCACCCAGCGAGTGTTCGGCCCAGTACCAGAACTTGCACGCGGTGCCGAAAGCAGCCACATGCGCACTGCTGGGTGGCGGGTCAAAGAACAGGGTGTAAGAGCCACTGTCCTGCACGGCCTGCACGCGCGGCAACGCGCCCGGGTAGAAGGGCTCCCACGGGCGGATCCGCTTGCCGCCCCAGATGAGCGATTTGTAGGCCGCGAAGGCGGGCACGGCAGCCAGGCTGTAGCTGGGCTGGTCGGCCGTGAGCTGCACCTCGCCCACCAGGGTGCGAGGCCGCTTTTCCTGCATGGCCACCAGGGCCACGCGAAGGTGGCGCTTGAAGTCGGCGTCGCCGGCAGCCGCAAAGCTGCCGGCGGCATCGCCCAAGCTGGCCTTCAGGTCGGCGAGGACCTCGCCTTCGGTGCGCCCAGCCACGCCGACGCCTCAGCCCGCCGGGGGCGGATCGTTCTCGCTGCTGACACCGACCTTGCTGTCCTTGCCGCCATCGCCAGTGCCGGCGCCGGTGCCGTCGCCGGTGCCGTCGATCTTGCCGGCTTCAGCGCGCAGCCTGGCACGGTCGAGCTGGGCCTCGGCGATGGCGGCGAGCAGCGTCTTGCGCGGATTTCCGGCCTCGCCTTCGAGCGCGGCCAGCGCAGCCAGGGTCTCGTCCGAGAACGTGGGGATCTGCTCACGAAGCGCAGGCACCGAGCCGGCCAGCAGCTTCGCCAGCGCTTCGCGCGCGGCCGATTCCGGCGTGGTCTCGGAGGGCGGGTCGGCTTGGGGCGGCAGGTCGCGCAGCTCTGGCGGCAGCAGCGTCTCGTCGACCTCGCGGCCGTCGTTGGGCGGGATCATCATGCCGCCGACCAGCATCACCAGAGCGGTGGGGTTGAAGACGTAGCGCTTCATGGCTGCCCCTGGATCAGCCGGCGCGAGCCACGCGGCCGGCCGAGCTGAACAGCACCACGCTCGTGGTGGCGTTGCGGCGCAGCGTGGGCGTGTGCGACACGATGAACTGCTCGCCGTAGCTGCCCTCGGCGCCGATGAAGTTGCCCGAGGCGTCACGCGCCTGCTCCACCGGGATCATGCTGAACGGCCGCACCATGCGGAAGCGGGTGTTGCCGCGCTCGCCGACGACGATGCGGGTGTCAGCCGTGTCCAGGCCAGGCGCACGGGTGTTGAACGCCGGAATGCCCTTGATCGTGGCGATGCTGCCGTCGCCCGCCAGGCCGGTGCCCGGGCGCGAGCTGTTGGCGGTGAAGGTGTTCGCCTGACCCAGGCTGTTGTCGACGGCGCCGCTCATCAGGAGCATGTTGGCCATGTAGTAGCGATCGTTCTCGATCACCACCTTTCGGCCGCCAATGCTGGTCAGCAGCCGGTCGTACACCGCATTGATGGTGTCCGGCGCGCCGCCGATGTCGAGGTTGAAGCGCGCGGCGTTGGTGCTCCAGGTGTAGCTCACCGTCAGCGCCCAGCCGTTGGTCGGAGCCTGGAGCACGCCGAGCTCGTTCACGAACCGCAGCTCGCCGAGGTTGTAGTCCATGATCCAGTACAGACCGGCGGCCAGCGTCACACCGCTCACGTACTCGGTGCGAGCCACCGAGTTCAGGGTCACGGTGATCGGGCTCAGCGTCGAGCCCACCTGCGCGCCCTTGAGGTCGAACACGCGGCGCGGCCGGACGATCGGGAACTGCGCCAGCACGAAGACGCGGTTCGTGCCGTTGACCTGGGCGGTCAGCACCTCGCTGGAGACGTTGACGGTGCTGGCCTCGTCGCTGGCGCGCACCACCTCGTTCTGGATCAGGCGGTCGGTGTCTTCGCCAATGATGCGGGTGATGTTCCGCATGTTCTCGGCCACCGGGTCGAAGTCGATCGGCGCCGCCAGGAGCAGGTACTTCATCTCGTTCGAGATGCGGAAGGCCAGCTTCTGCGGGATGGGCCGCGCCTCGTCGAAGGTCTGGATCACGCCAGCACGCGGAATGGCCTGCAGCTCGTAGGTGCGGGTCTGGCCGATGCCTGCCGCGGTCGCGTCGCGGTAGGAGTAAGGGATCTGGATCACCGGCGCCATCGAGGCGGTGCCCACGTCGACGAAGTTCAGGCCGACCAGGTTGTAGAGCGCCTCGCGGATGACGGTGCGCTCGAAGACCGCCGGCACCGCGAAGTCGCCGATCTGGCCCACGCCACCGGCCAGCGCCTTGTGCTCAGCCACCAGCCGCGCGCCGTGCTCGGCGTCGTACTGGGCCAGCGCCTTGTCGGCGAAGCGCTTGTTCGCGTCCAGCAGCTTGCCACCCACGCGGTCGAATCGGCGCGCCTCGGACATGTCGGTCAGGCCGAGTCGGCGGTCGATCTGCGCCTGCAGCGCCTTGATGCCCTCGTCGCCCTCGACACGGATCTGCACGCTTCCGGCCGGGCCGCGGTAGCCGAGCAAGGCCAGTTGCACAGCCGCGCTGCGCTTGCTGGCCTGCTGGATCGCAAAGGCGGCGAGCTGGCGCACCTGGTCGTCGCTCAGTTCCTTCGTCACCAGCGGAGCGATCTCTTTCACGAGGCCGGTCTTCTCGTCCTCGGACAGGGTCTTGTCGCCCGCCACGGTGTCGCTCAGCAGCTTGACCTTGCCGGCCAGGTGGCCCTCGGCTTCGGCCAGCGCCTTGCGCTGGGCGTCGAGCGCCGCGGTCACGGCGTCGGCGAGCGACTTCTTCGCTGCGTCGGAATCGCCGGCCGGTGCAGTCACTTGCAGCGTGAAGCTCGGCGAGATGGTGGAGCCCGGGTTTGCGGCGGCCAGCGCCTTGATCTGGGCCTGGGCTTGCGCGCCAACGGCGGCGAAGGACTCGACCAGCGCCAGGCACTTGGCCTCGTCGGTCTCGATCGCGGCGAGCTGCTTGGAGGCCTCGGACAGGATTCCGGCGATGGCGGACTCGGAGAAGCCGAGGGCGATGAGGCGGGCCTTCAGGGCCAGCAGATGCTTGTTCATGGAGGGCTCCAGGTGAGCGAGTAGACGGGGGTGGACGGCTCGCTTGTGCAGCGCGCCTTCGGGGTCTTCGGGGTCGTGTTCGGCCTCGGCGAGCTCGATGCGCTCGAGGTTCTTGACCACGGGGCGGGTGGTCAGTCCGGCGCCGAGCAGCACGCAACCGCGCTTCGGGCCGCCTTCGTTGTCGGACCAGTTCTCGTGGTACTCGGCCGAGAGGTAGGCGAATCCACGCTCCCTCACCGCCTTGGCGCCGAACTCGGTCCACTCGAGCAGCGCGCGCAGCCGGTCGCCCTGCACCTCCAGGCGCACGATGCGGGCGGCAGCGCCATCGCTGGGTCGGTGGGCCACGTCCACGAAAACGTCCTGGCCCAGCACGCGCTCGTCGAAGTTCCTGAGCATCTGGCCCAGCATCTGCTGGGTGATCTCGAACTCGCCGTAGCGCGGATCGGTGAAGCGCCCCGTCCGGGTCACCGTCACCCATGAAGTCGATTGCCCTTGCGCCAGCTCCACCGGCAGCGAAAGGAATCTCACCAGCTCGGGCGCCGCGCCTTCCGAAAGAAGCAGGCGGCGCGCGATGCCGGAACCCCGGACACCACGCGCCGCCGCAAAGACACGACAACCGTGCCAGGAGGAGACGCGACGAGCAAGACGGACCTTCATGAGCCACGCACTCTGGCGGGCATGCGGTGGCGGCCGTAGGGGGTGCGAGGTCGGGTCAGGCCGAGGTCGGGATCAGGATCACGCCCCAGTCCATGAGGCCAGGGGCCGGCACGGTGATCGTGACGCCGTCTGCATCGCGATCCATGCGCATCGGACGGCCACCGCTGACGCCTGGCTCGAACCACTGCGCCTGGCCGACGCGCGGCCCGAGAAGATCGCCCCGGACTCGCACCGTCAGCGTCGCCTGTCGGGCGTTCACCTGAGCCCCGGTATAGCTCGGCGCACTGCCGTAGGTGCAGTTGTTGGTGTTCACCAGGTGGATCGCGACCCGGCCGTCAGGGTGGGCGCGCACCGTGGCCAGCACAGGCCGCGAGGCGTCTGTCGCACCGCTCACGATCACGGGCCGGAGCGGATCGAGGTTTGTGCCGGTGAGCCAGGTGCGGGTCTGCACGTTGGCACCGGTGGGGGCCGCCGTGCCGTTGTCGGTGTAGGTCGCGTCGGTCTCGGTCTTGACCACCAGGTCAAGATCGGCGAAGCGATAGTCGGAAAGCAGCCGGGCCCGGTCCAAGCCAGTGCCCAGCAGCGCCAGCATCCAGGGGATTCCTCGCGTCATCAGCGGCGACACGATGTCGCGGGAGTACCGCTTGGGTCGGTTGATGTCCCAGCCCGGACCGACGTCGATCTCGAAAGGGCTGGACCATGCATTCGTGGCCGAGTTGATGCTGTTGCTCGCGCTGTTGCTGTAGCGCTCGTCGAGGTCGGGCACCGCCAGGGCGGCCTGGACGGGGGCGTCGAACCCGTCCAGCAGGGCAGCCCGATGGGCCCCGATAAAGGCGAACAGCGGCGCAAAGTCAGCCGGGTCGGCCGTCCACTGCATGCGGTTGGCTCCCTGCCAGCCCGTCAGGAAGTTCGTCACGTAGTCGAACGTCTGGATCGGCAGGGCCGGCATCTGGCCGTTGGCGCAGATCCAGGCGCACATGGCGCGGTAGTTGGCCGCCACCGTGACGGGCTCGGTGTACGAGCCCGCGACCGGGGGCGAGTCGTCGAAAGTCGGCGGCTGCACCGCAAAGGTCGAAAACCGGGCGCTGAGCGTGTTGGGCGGCACCCAGCGGATGTAGGGGTACGGTGCCACCGTGCCCTTGGCACCGAAGGCCCGCATCGTCGCGCAGGCGAGCTGGATGCGCGCAAACCACGTCATCAGACGGGTGGTGTTGCCCAGGTCGTGGCCGTCCTGGTAGGCCACGATCTGCTCGGTGTCGGCGGGGTTCAGCTCGACGATCAGGTGACTGAAGGCTTCAGCGCCGATGGCCAGGTTGCACAGGCCCGCCCAGCTGCTGGGCGTGGCGCCGAAACCGTTGTAGCTGCTCTCGATGCCTGCGGCCTCGTGCATCGGGCGCACACGCTCGAGCGCATGCTTTCGGCAGTAGGCCAGCAGGTGGCGCCGCCAGGCCAGATCGTGGGGCGGGTGGCTGGATCGAGTCTGCGACTGGCAGGCCGTCACGTAGGCCGCATCGCTGGCGTAGAGGGAGCGCAGCAGCGCCCCATAGCCGGCCACGGAGAACTCGCTCTCGATCTCGGAGCCGAAGCCGCCGCCGTAGAACCAGAGGGTGGCCAGCGTGCTGAAGTCGTCGTAGTGGACGCTGTTGCCCTGAAGCATCCAGTAGGCGGTGCCGCGCTGGCCTTCCACCAGCGGCGGATCGGAGGCACTGAGCTGCCGATTGCGGTCCAGCGGCGAGCCGTAGTCGCAGTACCCGAAGACATCTTGCGGGGGGATGCAGTTCGCCCCGTAAAGCGTCTTGGCGGCATAGCCGGCGTTCAGTGCCATCGTGGCCGGGTAGACCAGCCCGCCCACGGTGCCGCCGACGAACCCGAGGCCGCGCAGGGTCGAGCGCTGCTCGGCGAGGTGGGCACTGTCGAACCCCCACTGCGTGCGGCTCAGGAAGGGGTAGCTGCGCGGGATGTCCCAATCGCCTGGGTAGGTGCCTGAAAGCCGGGGCCCGCCTTTGTAGACCCACGAGGAATAGGCGGACTCGGTGACTCGGTGGAAGGGCTGCATGACCTGCTGGTCATGGAAGAGACCACCGCGATCGCGCGGCGCCTGCAGGCGGATGGCTTCAGTGGCGCGCAGCATCAGGCACGCGGGCTTTCCGCACTCCAGCTCGCACCTGACCCCAGCACCAGGCTGGCAGCGATCGAGCCCTCGCTCGCGGCGGTACCGCCTGCGCCGGCCTTGAAGCGCCATCGCACCAGCGGTGCAGGCGTGCGACCAATGAAGTCCTCCACCACCTCGGCACGAGACAGCGGTCGGTTCCAGAAGCACAGATCCGCCACACGCCCGGGCCACTGCGTGTTCGCGCCGTTGCCGGCAGCGGCGCCGACACGCAGATCCACCACCGAGCTGCCGGTGTAGTAGGTGCTGGGCGTCGCGTGCGCAGCGTTCACGTCGCGCGTTTGCACGACCCGGTCCAGGTACGTCGCGATCACCCCGTTGACGCAGTCCACCGTGGCCACGTAGCGCATCCAGTTGCCGAAGTCCCGGCGTCGCGCCAGCGCCGCCTGGTTCGATACCGTGCTGCTGGCGTTGGCCCGCAGGTTGGCCCACTGGATGTTGTTGGCGCCGTTCATGTCCATGATGGCGCGCGCCAGCGTCGTGCCGTTGGACAGCGCCACGCAGAAGCGGCCGCCGTCGGTGCCACGGTGCGGGCGGAACCACCCGGCGATCGTCAGTCCCGGGCCGCCGTAGATGCCCGCCAGGGCCGTGAGCCCCGGGCCGTTGGGCG
>Ga0315901_10000816_pt1 | contig 44993 bp, 41 predicted proteins | sample LakEriMetagenome_10_FD_203761 | JGI IMG/M metagenome (GOLD analysis project Ga0315901, IMG submission 203761) | Freshwater fungal communities from buoy surface, Lake Erie, Ohio, United States - Buoy 2 MA116 | ecosystem: Environmental > Aquatic > Freshwater > Lake | place: USA: Lake Erie, Ohio...
CCGGGACCGGATCAATGGCAGGCGACTGCATTTGATTGGCCAATTCAGCCAGCGGATCGCCCTGCAATTGCGTTGCCGTCACCGTCGATTCGGCGCGCTGAATCGACAAAGAGCGGCAATAATACAAAGACTTAACGCCCCGTTTCCAGGCCATATAGTGAATCTGGTGCAGGTCCTTTTTGTGAATATCGGCTGGTATAAAGATATTCAAGGACTGCGCCTGGCACACATGCGGCGTGCGGTCGGCGGCCAAATCGATTAGCCAGCGCTGATCCAATTCAAAGGCGGTTTTGAAAACCAGCTTTTCATGCTCGCTGAGGTAATCCAATTGCTGCACCGATCCGCCGCGCAAGGTGATATCCGACCAAGTATCGTCGTCATCCTTGCCATAGCTGGCCAAGACTTTGCGCAAATACGGATTCTCGACCCGGAAGGAGCCGGACAAGGTTTTATGCGTAAAGACGTTGGCTGCCACGGGCTCGATACCCGGGCTGGCGCCGCCGCAAATGATCGAAATCGATGCGGTGGGGGCGATGGCGATTTTATTCGAAAACCGCTCCATGATGCCGAAATCCTGAGCATCGGGGCAAGCGCCGCGCTCTTCGGCCAAAACCCGGCTAGCCGCGTCGCACTGACCTTTGATGTGGGCAAAAATCTTGCGGTTCCATACCTTGGCCATGACACTTTCGATCGGAATGCTGCCTTGTTGCAAGAACGAGTGGAAACCCATCACGCCCAGGCCAACCGAACGCTCGCGCGTGGCGGAGTATTTGGCGCGCCACATCGAATCCGGTGCATTATTGATAAAATCCTGCAAGACATTATCCAAAAACCGCATAATGTCTTCGAGGAATAGCGGATGATCGCGCCATTGATGGAAATATTCCAAATTGACCGACGATAAACAGCACACCGCCGTGCGTTCCTTGCCAAAACGGTCTTTGCCGGTTGGCAGGGTGATTTCGCTGCACAGATTCGAGGTTTTGACGCTTAGCCCCGCCAATTTATGATGCTCGGGGATGGCGCGATTCACATGATCGATGAAAATTATGTACGGCTCGCCGGTTTCGATGCGCGCGGTCAAAATGCGGATCCACAAATGCCGCGCCGAAACGATGCGCATCACCGCGCCATCATGCGGGCTGACCAACGGCCATTCCGCGTCTTTTTCAACCGCGCGCATAAACGCATCAGTGATCAATACGCCGTGGTGCAAGTTCAACGCCTTGCGGTTGGGATCGCCGCCGGTCGGACGGCGGATTTCGATGAATTCCTCGATTTCCGGATGATCGACTTGCAAATAAGATGCGGCCGAGCCACGGCGCAAGCTGCCTTGGGAAATAGCCAGAGACAAAGAATCTTGGACGCGGATAAAGGGCACGATACCCGATGTCTTGCCGTTCGAGCCGACTTTTTCGCCGATCGAACGCAAATTGCCCCAATAGCTGCCGATCCCGCCGCCACGCGCGGCCAACCAGACGTTTTCATTCCACAAATCGACAATACCGTTCAAGCTGTCATTGGCTTCGTTTAAAAAGCAGGAAATGGGCAACCCACGCTGCGTGCCGCCATTCGATAAAATGGGCGTCGCGGGCATGAACCACAAACGGCTGATATAGTCGTACAAACGCTGCGCATGCTCTTGGTCGTCGCCATAATAGCTGGCCACGCGGGCGAACAAATCCTGATACGATTCGCCGGGCATCAAATACCGGTCGTCCAAAGTCGCTTTGCCAAAGGCGGTTAAAAGCGCATCACGGCTGCGGTCCACTTCGACCTGAGAGCCGGATTTCATTTGTACGGCGCTTAATGCGTCTAACATGGTAAACTCCCTGTATATCGATAGCAAAAAATCATCAAAACTATGCCCGGATTGGGCGAAAACCGCCGAGAATCTTGCCTTTGGCCCCTTAGGCTACCAGCCCAAAACTTATCCACAGCTGTGGATAATAGAATGGGGATAACTACTATAGGTGGGGTGAGCCGAACAATCCTCTACTAGATATGGTGATACATCCCCATCCAATACGCAACCCAAATTTGGCCGAATTGTGTCAAAAAATTTTCGCGGTGTCATTTCTGCCTGCTGCTGTTTTAACAAACCGCAATTGATCGCAATCGGTAACGATGTATGCTTTGCCTGGGATTGAGTTGGGGATAAGCCGATCCGCATCCTCAATACCGGGGCAATCAGCATAGCGGATTGGGCATTTTGTTCAAGTTTTGTTCTGTGACTCTGTGTAGATTTTTGGGGATAAGACCCCCTGGCAAATCGGACTAGAGGTTGGGGGCGTTAACCGCCAAGTACTGATTGATGTCGCTACGGCTAGGTAAAAGCCCACGGTGACCAGCTTGCCAACCAGCTGGGCATAATTGCGCGGTTTTTTGGTGATGCAGCAACATGTCGGCGCAACGGGTAATTTCATCCAAATTCCGGCCAAATGGAAAATCGTAATAATGCGCAAAGCGCACATAACCATCGGCATCGGCAATAAAACAAGCGCGCGCGGCCACTGCACCATTGACCAGTACGCCGTAATTCTTGGCGATTTCGCGGTTACTGTCCGCAATCAACGGAAAGGGCGCAGCGCCGATCCCGCCCTCGGCCAGATTTTGCCGCCGCCATTCTAGGTGGCTCAAATGGTGCTCGCAGGCAATCGCAATGGTGGCAAAATTACGTTCCTGCAACGCCTTGACGCGGTTGGCCAAAGCCAAAAGCTCCGTCGGACAGACATAAGAAAAATTCATCGCGTAGAAAAACAACACGGCGGGACGGCCAGCGCGATATTTCGATAGGTTGAATTCAAAATCAACGCCGCCAGTCGCTAACACCGCATGCCCGGTGAACTCCGGCAATATTTGTCCCAACAACATCGCCATTACCGCCCGCCGCAAGTATGTTGAAAAATATTGGGGGGCACAAATTGATGATATTCTTGATGCGTCCCCGCAACTGTGCCGTCCGAATTTATAGGGCGTTGCTGCAAAGATTGCAACCAGACCTGCAACGCCGTCATTTCCCCTGCCCCCACATCTGCTAGATACTGTTTTTGCGTACCGCGTAACTTCTCCCAAACGCTAGGCTCATGTTCGGCGCGTGCTTTCTGTGCTTCGTTTAGGCCCTCGACCTTGTACCCGTCCTTCCGAAAACCCGGGCCAAAACGAACGGCAAAACATTCATCCGGCTTGGCAATGTCGCTAAGCACACAAACGGTTTTGCCATCCGCAGATTGCAAAAACTGAAAACTTATCACCGTATGCTGATCGAACCGCACCTTTGCGGTCAGTTCGGTTGCCGCAATATTTTTACCTTTCGATGTTAATGTCAGTTGCACGATAATTACCCCCATATTGATTTTGTTGCAGAAAATTATATCCCGGAATTGCCCTTGTTGGTTTTAAGCAAGCCACGCAAAACCCCGGTTACGTTGCTCACCACCGTTTTCATTTGCTGATAGGGGCGATTTTTCCCGGCGCATTCTGGACAGCCGCAACCCGGACCATGACCCAAACCGGTTAAACCCCGCAGTCGCTCGGCCAGCGATTGAATAGTATGCGCCGCTTGATCCGCCGCGCGCGCTACCATCGATTGGACTTCGGCAATGGCCTGTGGCGGTGGCCTGGTGTCTTGCACTGGCGCCCGTTCGGGTGGTTTAGGTTGACCGGGCGCATCCGTAGCGGCGCGGGCAGCGGGACTTGGGTTATCGGTAGTCGGCGCAACGTTGCGGGACGTCGGCAAGGGTGAAATTAATGGCTCCGCAGCTTGGCGCACGGTTGGCACTATGGGTGGCACCGAGGACGGATACTCCATGGTGCTGGAACGAACAGGCGAAGCAGGATTGATCGTCGGCGGTAAAACGGTGTTGAAAACTTGCGATTGCACCACAGCTGGCGCCTGGAGTTTTGATTGTCCAGCATCGATAACGGGCGCAGCATTCGTAATGATCTTGTCCGGAACGCCAGTAACCAGAGCAATTTCGCCGCGCAATGCGGGTGGCGGCGGCACTGCAATCAAAGCGGGCACAGGTGTGTTGGCCACCATCGTCGCTGCAATGCCCAACGGCGCTGGGGCCGATGCAGCAATACTGGGCCTTGCCACGACAATCGCCTCCGCGCGGTTTGAGGGCACTACATTATTGCTGACGGCACTTGTCCTTTGTGTTGGGGCTTGCGTTGGGGCTTGGGGTGTGGCCTGCACGGGCAACTTATTCAGTAAATAATCCGGGCTAGCCAAGTTTGGATCTCGCGCAAGCATGACCTGTAACAAAGGTGGCAAAGCCGAAGCGGGGCGAAAAAATGGCGCAGCACTGATCGGTATCAGTGCCTGCTTCAATACCCCCGGCAAGTCCCGATTCTGCTGCGCCAATCGCAGAACTGTGGCGAAATCCTGAGCAGCGGCAACGGTGCGCACCTCGCGCAACAAGGGGGAGCGGGTCGGCTGAGCCGCCGCAGCGACAACATCCCGCAACTGTTGGTTAAGCTTTTGCGCGGCAAAATTCAATCGCTGTTCGGCAAAAACCGGAGCCAAGGATTTTTGTACTGCGGTGACATGGGTGGTGAAATCAGTCTTGAGCGCTAGTGGCGATTCAATCGTCCGCGGCAATCCGCCCAAATTGGCGACGGGATTAATCACCGTGTTAATCGCAGCAACCGCTTGATTTAGCTGTTGCTGTAACGTAGGGGAGCGTTGTATTTCCAAACGCAGGGCGGCAATAATCTGTGGCAGGCTCTGCCCCGTCTGCGCAGCTTGGAAAAAATGCGGCAAGGAAGTTGTGCTTTGTGTTACTTGGGATTGCAGCCACAGCCCGATCAGCGCCAGTTGCGCCACGCTAGCCTCATCTTCACCGTACAGCGATTCTGGATAGGATAGCAGCGTGATGCGGGCACGTTGCGCCCGCAATAATAACAACAACATTCTGATCTGCGGCGCATCGCCTAGCTGCGGATTGGCCTGCACAAGTTCTTGTAGCTGCGCGTATGCCTGTTCGGCTTCGGATCCCGGCTGCAGATGGTCATTTTCCACCTGTTCCTTGGGCGCACCGTCGCTACCTAAAATCCCGGCGCTGCCCTGCCCGATCAGCGCTACCTTGCCAGAGCCGCGTAAAGCGCCCGCGTTCTGCACATCGCCATTGCTGCCGTCAAACGGAGCAATTGGCGCAGGCACTGCGGGCAAAAAACTGGCAGCGAGAGAAGAATTGGCCAAAGCACAACCTATGTTATGTTATAACGTACCTGTTATAACATAACATTACGGTCATGCAAGCTGTAATTTACCCAGTCCCGCGCAACGGCAAGCGGATTTCACGATGAATATCCAGGTTCAGCAACAACCCAAAACCGATCATGACCGCCAATAACGACGTGCCGCCATAGGACAATAGCGGCAAAGGCACGCCCACCACCGGCAACAAGCCCATGACCATGCCAACATTGATAAAAAGATAAAGAAACAAATTGGTCGACAGCCCAACCGCCAACAGGCGCGAATACTGCGACTGGGCATTGAACGCCACAAGGTACCCATAGGCGATCAGCAGTGCATACAGTATCAAAACCAGGGCTGCGCCAAACATGCCGAACTCCTCGCCGAACACGGTAAAGATAAAATCGGTCTGCATTTCGGGCAGAAAATTCAAATGGCTTTGCGTGCCATCCAAATACCCTTTGCCAAATACGCCGCCGGAACCCAGGGCGATTTTCGATTGGATGATGTGATACCCGCTGCCGAGCGGGTCGGTTTCCGGCTCGAGAAAAGTCAAAACGCGTTGTTTTTGATAATCATGCATGAAATGCCACAGCACCGGTATGGCCGCCAGCAGCGCGCTTATTCCGGCGATAATGACGCTTAGCCGCAATCCGGCCAATACCGTCAAAGTACCCGCCAAAAAGAGCAAGATGCTGGCCGTGCCAAGATTCGGTTGGCGTAAAATCAACGCCACCGGAATCACGGTCAACAGAACCGGCACAACCAGAGACCGCCAGCCCCGTATCGACTCCGCATCCACGCCATGATAATAGCGGGCCAAAATCAACAATAGGCAAATCTTCATCAACTCCGATGGCTGTAACTGAATAAATCCCAAATCCAGCCAACGCTGCGCACCCATCCCGATGCTGCCGACAATCTCGACCGCCACCAATAACACCAAGCACCCGCCATAAAGTAACGGCGCCATATGCAGCCAACGGCGGATATCCACCAAGGCCAGAAAAAGCATCAAACCAAAAAAGACGGTAAAACGCAGCAAATGCGCACCGGCCCAAGGCTGGAACGAGCCGCCGCCCGCAGAAAACAAAGCCATCACACCGATCAGTGCCAAAAGCGTAATAATGCCGATCACCGGCCACGGCAAACGCTGCATCTTTTCCGGTATCGCCAGACTGTCTGGCAGCGGCGTCCAAAAACGATCGCGGGCCACTTCGTATAAATTGACGATGGCTTTAATCATGCTCGTCCCCACTGAGTTCCTGATCCGCTGGCGGCGGCGCTACTGCTTCGGTCTCGGCGGCAGGACGATTGGCCAGCTCTGGATCCCGAAGTTGCGCCATCAGCAATAAATCGCGGGCGATTGGCGCCGCCACAGCCGAACCCCCGCCGCCATGCTCGACAACGACAGCGGCGACGTATTTAGGTTGGGCTATAGGCGCAAAGCCCACAAAGAGGGCGTGATCGCGGTCGCGCCACGGTCGATTCTCATTTTTGGTGACGCCCCGCGCCCGCTCCGCCAAGCTGATACGCTTGACCTGCGAAGTTCCCGTCTTGCCTGCCATGTCAAAGCCGGGTTTGCGAATTCGCGCGGCATAGGCGGTGCCGTTCGGCTCCATCGTGACTTGGCGCATGCCTTCGATGACTAGATCCATGTGCTCTTGCTTGAATTTTGGGGCTAGCATGTCCGGCGCGGAATCCGCAGCTGCCTGCGGTTGCCCGCGCACCACGAATGGAGTGACTTGGCGATTGCCGTTTATCACCTGCGCCGTCATTCGCGCCAGCTGAATGGGCGTGGTTAAAACATAGCCCTGGCCGATACCGGCGATCAACGTCTCCCCCAAATGCCAGGGCTTTTTAAATCGCTGCTGTTTCCAACGCCGGTCAGGAACCAAGCCCGATTTTTCACCCGGCACATCGATGCCCGTTGGCGACGAAAGGCCAAGCTTGCGCGATGTTTCCGCCAACCGATCGATACCTAAACGGCTGGCCATTTCATAGAAATAAACGTCGCATGATTCACGCAGCGCGCCAACTAGATCCAAATATCCGTGTCCGCCTTTTTTCCAACAATGGAAAATTGCACTGCCCAATTCCGTATGCCCGTCGCAATAAATCCGCTCGCGCGGACTGACCAGACCATATTCCAAAGCCGACAGCGCGGTGACGATTTTGTAGGTTGAGCCGGGCGAATATAATCCCGCCAAGGCTTTGTTGGTAAGCGGCACGCGCGGGTTGTGCAACAATTCTTCCCACGCCTTGACCGATATGCCGTTATTGAACAAATTCGAATTGAACCCCGGTGCTGAGGCCAAGGTTAGAATTTCCCCGTTATGCGCGTTCATCACAATCGCCGAGCCGCTTTGCCCCTCGAGCAACGCCATCGCCTTGGCCTGAATCTCTATATCCAAGGTGGTGGTGATATCTTGGCCTGGCTTGCCCTCGTCGGTTGCCAGCTCGCGGATGACGCGGCCATAGGCGTTGACCTCAAGCTGGCTGGATCCGGCCAAGCCGCGTAGCTCTTCCTCGTATTTTTTTTCAACGCCTTTTTTGCCAACACGCAATTCAGGCGCCTTTAATAACGGATCATCGCCAAAGACATTGCTATCCAGCTCTTTTTCCGAGACCGGCGCGACATAGCCCAAAGCGTGCGAGGTAATTTCGGCAAAGGGGTAATAGCGGCTTTGACCAACTTCAATAGTGGCACCCGGCAGATCAAGATTGTGCAGCTCGAGTGCGGCCATCTGCTCCCACTCCAGCGCGTCGTTGACAACGATGGGTTGAAATTTGGGACGCTTGACCAGTTCGGCCTGAATCCGGCCGATATCATGCTCGTCTAGGTTCAAGATGCGGATCAGCTTGGTCAGCGTCAGACCCAGATTGCCGGATTTTTCGGGTATCAGCAGCAGGCGGAAATTCTGTGCATTTTCGGCCATCACCACCCCGCGCCGATCTTTGATCAACCCGCGCGGCGGGATCAACAGGCGCAGATTGATCCGGTTTTCTTCGGATAACAGCTTGTATTTATCGCCCTCGATAATCTGTAAATAATGCAGGCGGCCGAGCAAGGTCAAAACCAACGCCGCCTTGCCCGCGCCGAAGACCATGGCGCGGCGGGTGAATTGCCTTTGACGCTCGTAATCTCTGCTCATGGATAGTATTTAACCGCTATGCGCCAAATTGACAACCACGCGCAAGCCCCAGAGCAGCGGTATGGAAATCAAAACAAATGCCGCCGCCGTAAAAATGACCCGCCCCATGACCAGCCCCATACCCATATGCAGGCCAAACGCCCAGCCCAAGAACATCAAGCACAAGCTATGCGCCAACATGACCAGGGTAAAGGCCAGTAAAATCCAATAAATCGACTTGGCAAAAATATAGGGCCGCAACTGCTGTAACAGCAACAAAAGACCAATATTCAAAAGCGCGTTCATGCCCAAAGGCAGATTAAAAGCCAGATCCTGCAACAACCCGATGCCAAAAAAAACCGAATAGCGCGTCAATTCCGGACGCACCAAGACCCAAAAAAACATCACGATTAAACAGAGATTGGGGAAAATCGGATTAAGCGCCAAAAGCGGCCATGGCAGAATCATCAAAGCCAATGCCAAGAGGCTCATCAGGAAAAAGTATAACCATGGATAAAGTTGGTCGGTGCGGAAAAAGAAATGAATGGCGCTTGGCATAAAACAGGCCCCGATTTACTTACGAGCGCTTGTCGGGAGCATCGAATTCACTAAGCATATCGCTGAGGCCATAGTCGACAATTTGCAAAAACCGTAAATCGGCCAACTCGATCATCGGCACCACGCGAAACTGCGTGCCATCCCAACGCTGGATCCGCCCCACCGGCAACCCAGGCGGCAAACCGCCGCCCTTGCCCGATGTTAAAACGGCAGCACCGGGCGCTAGCATTTGCGGCTGCGAGATGTACAACAGTTTTAGAACATTGCTGTTATCGCCGTTCAAAATGCCTTGGAGCGCGGAGTCCCCGGCAATCACCGGAATGCGGGAATTGTAGTCCGTAATTAAAACTACGCGCGCGGCTTGATCGCTGACTTCTTGGACACGGCCCACGAAATACCCATTTACCAACGCGACGTGACCTTTTTTAATGCCAGCTGTCCTACCGGCATTGACGATCAAACTGCGCACCATGCCGCTGCCACTGTCGGAAATCACCCGCACAGTTACAAATTTGGCCGGGGCATCGGGCACGACATGCAGATTTTGGCGCAGCAAACGGTTTTCGTCGGATAATTTTAGCGCCAACAATTCCTGCGTCCGCAAGCGCTCGTTCTCGGCGGTCAATTTTTCATTTTCGCTGCGCAGCTCGGCGAAATTGGCCACACCATCGCCAACCGCAGCCACGGAATTGCCAATACTGGACCAGGTGGCCAAAATAGGCCGGGTGGCATCCAGAAACATGATCCGCATACCGCCGTATGCATTAGGATTGGCTAGTTGCGCACCCAAAAAAACCACGGCCAAAGCGGCAAAAACGGTCAACGCGATGCGCGGCCAGTATGACACCCGGCTGATAGCAAATACGCGCAATCGTTTTTGAATTTTCATCGACCGTCTCTCTTAGCGCAAAGCTTAGAATAACGGCCTATGGTTAATCAATGCTAAACCAGCATTTTTATTAAATTATTGCCGCAAAAATGCTTAGATCAACTAGTACGCGCTAAACAACACGCTGCGGAGGGTTTTCATCTCCTCCAAACAACGGCCCGTACCGCGCGCTACACAGGTCAATGGATCTTCGGCAATCGACACCGGCAAACCCGTGGCCCGGCGCAAAACCAGGTCCAAATTGGACAACAAAGCCCCGCCCCCGGTCAACACGATGCCCTTATCGACAATATCGGCGGCCAATTCGGGTGCGGTTTGTTCCAACGCCACCTTGACCGCTTCGATAATTTGCGAGACGGGTTCGGCCAAAGCTTCGGCGACTTGGCGCTCGGTGATGCGCATTTCGCGTGGCACGCCGTGGACCAAATCGCGACCCTTGATTTCAATCGCGCGGCCATCGCCCGAAGCGGGCGGACAGGCCGAGCCGATTTCTTTTTTGATTTTCTCGGCGCTGGACTCGCCCACCAGCAAATTTTGGGTGCGGCGCAGATAAGATATAATCGCCTCGTCCATTTTGTCGCCACCGACCCGCACCGAGCGGGCATAAACAATACCGCCCAGGGATAATACCGCCACTTCGGTTGTACCGCCGCCAATATCAACCACCATCGATCCGGTCGGTTCGGTCACGGGCAAACCGGCACCGATTGCGGCTGCCATCGGCTCCTCGATCAAAAAGACGCGGCGGGCACCGGCGGATTCTGCGGATTCTTGAATGGCGCGGCGTTCGACCGCAGTTGAACCCGAGGGGACGCAAATAATGATCTGCGGGCTGGTAAAGGTACGGCGGTTATGCACTTTGCGGATAAATTCTTTGATCATATCCTCGGCAACGTCGAAATCGGCGATAACACCATCGCGCAAGGGACGAATGGCATGAATATGGCCGGGGGTGCGCCCCAGCATCAACTTGGCCTCGTTACCGACGGCTAGCACCTGGCGCTTGCCTTTGTGTTCATGGATCGCCACCACCGAAGGTTCGTTCAATACGATGCCACGATTGCGGACATAGACCAATGTGTTGGCCGTGCCTAAATCAATCGCCATATCCGAAGACATAATCCCTTTGAGACCCGCGAACATAAATGCAACCCCTGATTTTTATTGGATGAACGCCCAGATAGTGGGCTAACTTTATCTAGACCGATTGGGTGAATTTGTCATCAAGTTTTTATGCGCCGGTGATTGTGTCCCTGCTTGGCGCGCTTAAACCGTCACTTTGGGGGATGGCGCTTGACCTCTGTTTGATAAAAAAGCGCCACCCCCAGCATATTTCCACAGCCTGCCCCAATCCGTATTCGGTTTTGCCAGCATTTGCGCATATTGTGTGGCCATGAGCGATTTATTCCCCAATTTGCATTGGCGCGCCTTAAGGGGCGATATTTATGGCGGCATCACGACTGCGGTCGTAGCCTTGCCGTTATGCCTGGCTTTTGGTGTGGCCTCGGGCCTGGGCCCGGCTGCGGGCTTGTATTCGGCTATTTTATTGGGTTTCTTTGCGGCCCTGTGTGGGGGGGCACCTGCCCAAATATCGGGGCCGAACGGGCCGATGACGGTGGTGATGGCCTCGGTCGTGGCACAATTTCCAGATCGCCCCGAGATGTGTTTCGCCGCCGTCATTTTAGCCGGATTTTTTTTAGTGGTCGGCGGATTGCTGCGCCTAGGCCGTTATATCGCCCTTGTCCCCTACCCGGTTATATCCGGGTTTATGACGGGGGTGGGATTGATTATCATCATTTTGCAATTGGCCACCCTAAGCGGCCATAGCAGTTTTGCCAATATTGCCGGTGTCATCTATCATTTACCGGAATATTGGCTGACACCTAATTGGCAGGCGGTCAGCATCGGTCTGATCGCGCTTTGGATTGTTGTCTTCACGCCCAAAAAATTATCGGCGATTATCCCCTCGCCGCTGATCGCGCTGCTGTTGGGCACGGCGCTGGCGGCATGGTTTTTCCCACTCGCACCGCAAATCGGCGCTTTGCCCTCGGCCCTGCCTGTCCCGCAATGGCCGATGATTAGCCTGGGTGATTGGCAGCAATTGGTTTTACCTGCGCTGATGCTCGCGGGCCTTGCCGCAATCGACAGCTTGATGACCGCAACTGTGGCCGATGGCATGCTACGGGGTAAGCACGATTCCAACCGCGAACTGGTCGGCCAGGGAATTGGCAATTTTATGGCTGGGTTATTCGGCGGTATTGCGGGATCGGGTGCGACGATGCGCACCACCGTCAATATCCGCGCCGGGGGCCGCACGCCAATTTCCGGCATGCTGCACGCGTTTTTATTGCTGGCAATTTTGGCCGGGCTGGGGTCTTTGGCCGAACATATCCCCCACGCAGTTTTAGCAGGCATATTGCTAAAAGTCGGCTTTGACATCATCGATTGGCGCTTTGTGCGCAAGATTCCAAATTTACCCCCGTTCAAGGCAGCGCTGATGCTGCTGGTAGTGTTGTTAACGTTATGGGCCGATTTGATGATCGCCGTACTGGCGGGCACGGTTTTGGCGGCGCTAGCTTTGGCCAAGGACATGGCGGACCATCAACTGGCCAATATGCAAAAAATTGACGCAGATGCACTTTTGCCCGAACTGCCGAGGGATCTGGCCGAAACCTGGGCCAGAATATCGTCAACCACGTTATTATACCAGCTAAGCGGTCCGCTTAGTTACGGTGCGACCGGGCAATTGGCGCAACGCCTGTTACAAATCGGCGGCTATCAGCGCTTGTGGCTGGATATGCGCGCCGTCAGCTATATCGATACCAGCAGTATGATCGCCATCGAAGATATTGTCGCTGCCGCCAAAGACCAGGGGCTGGAACTAGCCATTATCGGTCTTGCCGCCGAGCAGCGAATAAAATTGGCGAGGTTAAAAATTGGTTTGGAACCGGCGAATTTTCATGCATCGTTTACCGAAGCTTTATCAACTTAGCAACCACAGAGAGAAATTTTTAATGTATCTTTGTTATGATTCAATTATTAAACGCGCATGAGCAATCCGAATTATTACAAGCTTGAAAATCTAACGATTTTGCTGATCGATGACCGTCGCAGCATGCGCAGCTTTATTGCTGACGTTTTGCGAGAAATCGGCGTGGGCAAAATATTGAATGCTGAAAGCTATGCCGAGGGGTTGGCCTTGCTCGACCCGCCCAAGGGCATGGCGGGTATGGAGATGGAAATTCCGCCATCGGCGGATATTGTCATGATCGATTGGTTGCTAGGCGATGGGGAAAGCGGTTTGGATTTGTTGCGGTGGATTCGCGGCCACGCCAGCGAGTCGGTGAAATACATGCCCGTCATCATGCTTAGCGGTTATTCGGAGCGCGAGAATATCATCCTGGCCCGCGATCATGGCGCCAATGAATTTTTGGCCAAACCCATATCGATCAAGCGCATTTTGGAACGATTGCTATCGGTGGTCGAGCGCCCCAGGCCGTTTGTCCACACGGCGGCGTATTTTGGGCCAGACCGCCGCCGCAGCAATATTCCTTTCGATCACGAAGACCGCCGCATCGCCAAACCGACGGAGGCTGAATAATGTCACCCTCAGCCACCTTGATCCAAAGGCCAAACGCTATTTTGTCCAAAATCACCGATGGGGAGGGCACGATCCGCAGCGCGGGCGTGGACCCGTCCAAAATCGCCAAGGCCGAGCAATTCATCCAAGCGCATTCATTCGATTATCAAGCCATCGCGATTGATGATTGGGAGGCTATGCGCGCAGCCTCTGAAAAACTGCATGCCGGAGATTTTACGGCGGTCCCAACTTTGCATCGCCTGGGCCATGACATGAAGGGTCAAGCCGCCACTTTTGGGTATGACTTCCTAACGGAAATAGCTGGGCTGCTGGCCAATTACACCAAGCACCTGCCAAAGCCAAGCCGCAAGCAAATCCAATTGATCGAGGCGCATATTGATATCATCCACCTGGCGATTGCCGAGAACATCCAAAAACTGGATGATCCAAAAGCAGTCATGCTGGAAAAGAACCTGCGCGAAGCAATCGCGAAAACCTAAAACTAGCAAGATTAAAATTGTTGACTAAATTGCTGATTTTAAGTTGTATTCTGCCAAAGGAGCATGTTAATAGATCCATGCATGAGTTCTAAGCCTTCCTCCACCTATAAGCTTGATACCTTACACGTTCTAGTCGTAGAAGACAGCCGTTCTATGCGTGGCTTGGTCGTAGAAATTCTACGCGAAGTCGGTGTAGGTCGTGTCAGCAACACCCAAGACGGTTTGGCGGCGCAAAAAATCCTGGATCCCACTTCCTCGAACAGCAAAAGTATTTACGACGAAATTATGAATGTCGATGTTGTCATTTCAGATTGGATGATGGAACCCGTCAGCGGCATCGAATTACTGCGCTGGATGCGCGCGCATAAAAACGAATCGATTCGTTATATGCCTTTTATTATGCTGACGGGATATAGCGATCAGAAACGGATATTCGAGGCGCGCGACGCCGGGATGACGGAATTTCTGGGCAAGCCGATTTCGGTCAATAGCCTGGTTGGGCATTTATTGACGGTTATCGACCGGCCGCGAAAATTTATTGTTACCGATAAATTCATCGGCCCCGACCGGCGGCGCAAAAACGTTCCGACCGAATTCCCCGATCGACGAACGACCAACAAAGCGGAATTATAGGTGTCTGCCATGTCCGATAGGCCCAAGAAAAAACCAAAGGTAAAGCAAGTTTTCCTTGCCAATAAACTGCGGGAAAAAGTTGGCGGGATGCCGGGCAAAACTGGCTCTATTGATCCCGAATTGTTGAAAAAGGCCGAGGCCAAAGTCGCCGAAATCGCCTCAACTTATAATGAAACCGCCCGCGACGATATTGCCGATCTGCAATCCGCCTTCCAAAGCTGCGTGGACGCTGGCCCGGATCAGGGATCGTATCTGCGCATTATCAATCATATGGTGCACAATATCCGTGGTCAGGGCGGCAGTTTCGGTTATCCGCTATTGACCGAATTCGCGGCGTTCTTGTTCGATTTCACTGACGGCCTCAGCCAAGCCAACACCCAGCAATTAGCGATTATCAAGGCGCATATTGATACGATGTATATCGTTGTGCAGCAAAAAATTATCGGCGATGGCGGCGCGGTTGGTCGCGATCTCAAAGAGAGCTTGAAAAAAGCAATCGCTAAACATTCGGCCAAGAAATAAAAAAACCGCGCATCGCTGCGCGGTTTTCAAGTTGAGCGCTTTTATGTTTATCTGGAATACTGTTTGACGCGATACATTTGATCGGCACCCATCGTCAATTCGCCCGAAAAATTCGGCGCATCAATGAACACACCAAACGGCGATGGCGATTTTGCGTTGCCATTGGCGGCGACTGCGGTCGTTGTTTGGGCTGACGGCACAGGCGCTGCCTGAGCGGCTTCTTGCCCCACCCCACCAAATGTTGGTGCTGCGGCCAAGGCTACTCCAGTCGCTATTGCGGGAGCATGAGCAGGAGCACGAGTCGTACTCCGGCCATTGTCAGCAGTTTGTGCTACTTCAATGCCCTGACTCTTCAAGACTTGAGTTAAGGCCTCAATAGCTTGGGTCATATTGGCCATTTGCTGTTCCAGCTTATCGATGCGCGCTTTTTGCTTACTGCTGCCGGAAATTCTGCCAATCACGGCGCCGGCCACAGCAGCTAACGTTGCGAATCCAGCCACTGCCCAGCCGCCAAAACGACCGGCTGCGGTCTGTTCGGCCGCATTGGCGCGGGCTCTTTCGGCTGAAGCAGTTTGCACCGCCGTATCCGCATTGATGTTAGCTGCTTTTGCTTGAGCTCTTGCCGCATCTGCATCTGCCTTGGCTTGCGCTGCTGCGGCTTCCGCCTTTGCTGTTTTGGCTTGCTGTGCTGCTAGAGCAGCCGCGGCATCGCTGCGCTCCTTTTGAAGCGCTGTATTTAAATAAGCTGCGTAAGCACCATTGGCATCTGCGAATCGCGCATTCATGTCTGCAAGCGCCATCGCCGGAAACGCCGAATCAGCGGGTTTAGCATCCACAGCCGGAGTGACCGACTGCGCAGCAGGTTTAGTAGCGTCTTGCACCGCCGCCGGAGCAGGTGTATTTACGCGACGCGGAACGCCTGGGAATAATTTATCGAAATCCGCATCCGTGACCCAACCGCCCGGCTGGCCGTTTTGACCATCAACCCAACGATGGTTGTTGGTGAAAGATTTTTTAGGATCGGATTCCGGCACGTCCAAGGTACTTTTCGGCACCCAACCACCCTGCCCGCCATTGGCATCGTTGGACGAGACCGAGACATTAGGATCCAGATCGCCAACGAAGGCGGGGGCAGACGCAGCGGTATTATCCATATCCGGCGCGGGGTTAGCCGCAGGGTTAGCATTATTATCAACCGGCGCAGCCAAATTGGCGAGCGAGGTGAATTGCTCAGTTTGGAATTCCGTACCAGAGATAAAGGATCTGATTTCTCTAATCGCGACCTTAGCATCATCAGGGGACAGAACCTGCATATCGCGCACCAGCGCGGTATAGGTGTTGTTATCCTCCAGCTGAATATTCGATGTGCCGCTAAAATTGACGCTGACAACCGTTACGTCGGTTGTATTTAAAACATCGTTTACGGTATTTAAATAAAGCTGGCCATAGCCCGGATATGGGGCGATGGTTTGAACGGTAACGGCGCTGTAGCTGAATTCAAAAATCGTGGCGGCGTCGGTATTCTTTGTGATCTCGGCCAGCGCGGTTGTATCAACGATTGCATAGCCCGACAAATTGATATTATCTGCATCCGTCACCACAACGGCTTTGCCGCCATTCATGCTGGGGCTGTAAACCAGATAGCCGTCAAAATTGCCGTCTAAAAACACGGGCGCTGGTTGGGCAGGCTGCGCTGCGGCGTCATTCGCAACGACCGCGCTTGGCACAGCATCAGCGGTAACTTGCGATGGAACGGCGGGTTGATTGACTACATTCGTGGTATCTGCAACCGGAGTAAACAAAGGCAACGGAGCATTGGCATTCGCCAAAGCTTGCAGCGCGCCATCGGAAATGGTGTTGACATTGCCCTCGCTATTGGCCGGAGGCACAATTGCGGCCAGGCCCGATGGGGCTTGTTCGCCCGCGGCCAAATCCACGGTTTCAATAGTGAATAGATTTTGACCATCGACCTGGACTGCGCCAGCGCCGTCAGCGGCAAAAAAAGCCACGGTTTTATCTGCCACTGCCTGGCGGTATTCCGCCAGCAAAGCGACCACTGCGGGATCGTTGGGGTCCAAAACCGTGATCTGGGCCGCATCTTTGTTGAATGCACCAATTCCGGTCTCGGCAGTTTGTTTTACAATTTCATTTACCCCATCCAGCGTGGCATCCACGCTGACCAATCGGCCGCCATAAACGCCGATATTCTTGCCATTGAACATCGCCAGTTGCAGCGGTGCTGAATCCTTGAAAACCTCTTGGGCGCTTGGCAAACTGTCAGCAACCGGCATTACCACTACAGGGCCGGTTGGCGCGTTGTTAACGCCAGCGTCTTGCTGGGCAACCGCTGGAGAGCCTAAAATCGTTGTGGCAGAAACAAGCGCCGCACCTAACCAAGAGGTTTTTACATTAGCCATCGTTATCTCCAAATACTATGCGATCTGTTTAAATCAAAAAACCAAGTTTAGGCTAAGCGCACGCGCCGAGAGGCGAATAAATTGCGCAAAGCTTCCGGGCTCATTGCCTGCGGCTTTGCGGATTTTTCTGTCTCTAATTTTTTGGCTTCCGCCGCTTTTTTGGCTTCTTCGGCGCGCTTGTCCAAAACTTGTTTGACTTGCGGGGCCAATTTTTCATCCACCAACACGGGCTGGGTAATAAACAATGCTTTACCACCGCTCAGGCTGTTGACAATCGAATCCTTGTCGGCACGACCGATGACAAATAGGTTAGCGGTTTTGCCGTTGGTAAATATTGCCTCTGTAGAAGCCCCGTATGCCTGGGCCGAAGTTTCTTCAAGCTTGATAAAAATAATCTTGGGCTGGGTCAATGCAACAAAGCCTTGCTTGTTAGTCGCATCGCTGGCGGCCAGAATCGCTGCGCGGTTGGCATTGGCTGCGTAATAGACAACATTTTCGCCATTCTGTACTTGGATGTACGCTTTGTTATCTTGGCCAACCAGAACGATCGCTTCGCCGCGCGCGCTCACAGTGTTATCCTGCGCAACTTCCATCTTTGCCGGAAGCGTCGTGGTATCGGTGAATCTTTCAACCGAGCTGGCGCAACCGCCACCCAAACTCGCTGCTGCCGTCAAACCCAAAACTGCCAAACCGTTTACTTTTACCATTGCCCATCTCCTTTGTTGTTGCCGCCTGCTTATACACCAGGCTCCATATAAATTGCGGTTAAAATCTCGATGACGAGTTTTATATCCTATAGGGAATCAATTAGCAAGGACAAAATGGTTAATATGCCGGTTAGCGGCAAAAAAGGCTTGGATCAGGGTAACGAGATCGGAGGGACACTTTGATTGTTTTACGCCCGACGGGCGGCCGGCGATTGCCAACACAAATACTATCATCGTTGGATTTTATTGGCTAAAGCCCGGCCTTCGCCTAAAGGCTTCGGCGGACAGTCTACGGCTTGTGGTTTTTTTTGCGGGCGTAGCCTGGTGAGATCGGAGGGACTCGAACCCTCAACCCTCTGGTTAAAAGCCAGATGCTCTACCATTGAGCTACGATCTCGGCGCTGAAGCGGTTGGGTTTAACCCAAAAGCCACCGAAAAGCAACAGGCTTATGCGCGTTTTTTACCGATTTTGGCCTGCAAGGCCTTTTGCGTGGCCGGGCCGACAAACGGGCGGACATCTCCGCCCAGCTGGGCGATTTCCTTGACAAAGCGGGATGATATCGCCTGATACCGATCCGATGCCATCAAAAAAGCCGTTTCAATATCCGGCGCCATGGTCGCGTTCATCCCGGCCAATTGAAATTCATATTCGAAATCCGACACGGCGCGTAGGCCCCGAACAACCAGCTGCGCCTTTTGTTGGCGCACGAAATCGATCAACAGATTATCAAAGCTTTTGACGGTGATTTTGGCGGCGGGTTTTTTGATGGTTTTTACCTCGGCTGCGACCAATTTTATCCGCTCATCCAGTGTAAAAAACGGCTTTTTACCCGCGTTTTCGGCGACAGCGACGATTAAATGATCCACCACTCGCGCCGCGCGGGCGATGATATCCAAATGCCCCAAAGTAATGGGATCAAAAGTGCCGGGGTAAATAGCGATACGGGTTTTCATCGGCTCAATCCATTATTGCATTTTTTGTGTCATTCCCGCGAAAGCGGGAATCCATTCTACAGTATTTAAACTGGATCCCCGCCTTCGCGGGGATGACACCATTATTGCCATATAGCACTAATTTCATTCAACAACTGCGGAAATTCTGTGAACCCAGCATCCGCGTTCAAATGCGCGCCGCCGGGTATAATTATGGGCTCCACCCCCAATTGATCAGCAAACAAGCGACTAAGGTGTGGCGGCACATAAGGATCATTATCCCCCGCCATGACCACGATGTTATTTATGCAGGAGGTGATGGCGGACCAATCGGGTTTGGGATCATAAAAACTTTGGCAATAGGCGTCATATTCATTGCCCATCGGATCAACAAAAGGACAGAGTAAAAACAATCCCGCCAATTTATGCCGGGCTTGCGCGGCATAATGCAAAGCGCAAGCAGCACCAATGGAATGCCCAATCAGGATAAGATTATCGTCTTTGGGTAGGGTGGAATTTAAAACCCCCAGCCAATTTTGCAAATTTTGCCCATCCGGCGTGGGCAATTGCGGGATGTGGCAATCGATACCGCGTCCGGCTAACTGCGCCTTTAGCCACGGGAACCAATTGGCCTGTGGCGAGGACATTGTGCCGTGAATAATCCATACGGCCGTCATTTATTTATGGCAACTTTAATTCTATTGGTTGATAGGGCAATGCCACACGCGGGAAAGCACCGGGCGCAGGCTCGTATCGCGCCAGAATCTCGTCAATTTTTCCACGCTGCAACAATTCAGAAATTGCAACATTCAAAAACTCGGCCAGCTCAACCTCGCCCCGCTTAACGACCAAAGCATTACCAAATGCGCGCAAAGCCTTGCCGCCAGACAACTGCTTGATGGTGCCGGGATTACGCTGCAAATATAAAATGGCGACGCTAGGCTCGACAAAAGTAGCATCTGATTTGCCACTCACTAAATTCTCAAAATTTTGCGAGAATGGCGTTGATGAGACCATCGACAAACGCTTCGCCTTTGAAAACTCGGTTTGTGCAATCAAATCCTCCATCGCCCCATCAATGGTGGAAATTCTAACCGACTCGCTATTCAGTTCTCGCAGGTTCGCAAAACGAGTCTCGTCGGTTCTACCCCAAGCAGTGATCACCGCATACATCAGTGGCTGGGTAAATGTAGCAGCCCGCGCACGTTGCGCATTTGCCCATAACCCCGCGCAGAATACGTCGCTTCGCCTGGCGTCTAAATTCGCAAAAACATTATCGAAGTTAACTTCTTCTACCCAATCGATTTTTAAGCCGGCCGCTTTGCCAATCTCTTCCATGATTTCATACATAAATCCGGAAAATTTTCCTGTGTTTGGGTCCTTGATAAAATACGGAGCATAAATAAGATAACTGCAACGAATCGAGCCACGGTCAATGATAGTTGCCAGCGAGCTTTTTGAAGATTCACTTTGTGCTGGCTGCAGCGAAATAGTTCCACGCACCAAAATCCAGGCCAACAGCACAGACACGAGAATAATCCCAACAGGATTTTTCATCTTATGCCTCATTGTTGGTTGTATCATCACTCTCCGCCAATCGCGCCACGGAGACCACATGCTCCATCTCCTCGACCCGGAACAGGGTGACGCCCTGGGTAGCGCGGCCGGCGATACGGATATCGGCGACGGGGGTGCGCAGAATCGTGCCACCATTGGTGACGATGACGATATCCTCTTTGTCTTGCACCAGGAACGAACCCACGACCCAACCGTGTTTTTTCTGAATGTTCAACGCCGCCACGCCCTGCCCGCCGCGCCCTGAGGTACGGAATTCAAACGCCGAACTGCGTTTGCCGAACCCCTTGGCGGTGACGGTTAAAATGAATTGTTCGGCTGCGGCCAATTGCGCAATACGATCTGCCGAGAGGGTCAAATTCGTGGTTTCCTCCTCGCCAGTGGCTTCATCTTCTGCGTTATCTTCGCGGCGTAACGCCTTGGCATGCTTAACATAAGCAGCGCGTTCTTCGGCGCTCGCCTCGACATTGCGCAGGATATCGAGCGAAATCACGCTGTCTTTATCGGCCAATTTGATACCGCGCACGCCGGTGGAATTCCGCCCGGCAAAGACGCGGATTTCATCGACGGCAAAGCGAATCGCCTTGCCGTGCGCGGTGGATAGCAACACATCCGATTGCTCGTCACAGGTGGCAACGCCGATCAATTTTTCACTACCTTCCAATTTCATGGCGATTTTTCCGCCCGCGCGAATATCCAAGAAATCCGACAAACGGTTGCGGCGCACATTCCCTTCGGAGGTGGCGAACATGACGAATAAATCGTTCCACTTCGCCTCGTCCTCGGGCAGCGGCATGATGGTGGAAATGGTTTCACCCGAATCCAGGGGCAACAGATTAATCATCGGCTTGCCCTTGGCCTGCGGGTTACCCAGCGGCAGTTTATAAACCTTGAGGGCATAGGCCTTGCCGATATTGGTAAAGAACAACACGGGCGTGTGGGTATTGGCGGCAAAGACGGAGGTGACAAAATCCTCGTCCTTGGTGGCCATCGCTGCCCTACCCTTGCCGCCGCGTTTTTGCGCGCGATACGTCGATAGCGGCACGCGTTTGATATACCCCGACTGCGAAAACGTGACGATCATGTCTTCGCGCGGGATCAAATCCTCGATATCCTGGTCGCCGTCATGTTCCTCGATCGCCGTTTGGCGTGGCGTGGCGAATTTTTCTTTCACGGCCAACAATTCAGCACGCATGATTGACAAACGATAGCCGCGATCCTGGAGAATCCTTAAACATTCGGCGATTTCGGCGGTCAGCTCGCCCAATTCCTCGGCGATTTTTTCGCGCTCAAGGCCGGTCAGTTTTTGCAACCGCAGATCCAAAATCGCTTTGGCTTGATCTTCGGTCAATTGATATTTGCCGTCCACGACCTTGTGCCCGACTTCGCCCACGCGCTCGATCAGGGGCTGTAAATCCGCTACCGGCCAAGCCTTGGCCAACAAACCTTCGCGGGCGATTTGCGGATTGGCTGCCGCGCGAATCAACGCAATCATCTCGTCGATATTGGCAACGGCGACCATCAGGCCGATCAACACATGCGCCTTTTCGCGCGCGCGGCGCAAGGCATAGGCAGAGCGCCGGTTGACTACTTCTTCTTTGAATTCCAAAAACGCCGATAAAACCTGTTTCAGGTTTAATAATTCCGGCCGCCCCTTGTGCAGGGCCAAACAATTGACGCCGAAACTGGTTTGCACCGGCGTGTGTTTGTATAATTGATTTAAAATCACATCGGCCTGCGCGTCTTTGCGCAATTCGATCACTACGCGCACGCCGATGCGGTTCGATTCGTCGCGGATATCGGAAATCCCCTCGATGATCTTTTCCTTGACGCAATCGGCGATGCGTTCGACCAATTTCGCTTTGTTGGTCTGATAGGGCATGTCGTTTAGAATAATCGCCTCGCGACCGCCTTTGAGCGATTCGATGGTATGGCGACAGCGCATCAAAATGCTGCCACGACCGGTTTTAAAGGCGCTGACGATACCGCCGCGCCCCAAAATAATGGCACCCGTCGGGAAATCCGGCCCCAACACATATTGCATCAATTCATCGACGGTAATATCCGGGTTGTCGATAGTGGCGATGCAGCCGTCAATCACCTCGCCCAAATTATGGGTGGGGATGTTGGTGGCCATACCGACCGCGATCCCGTTCGTACCATTCACCAATAAATTGGGGAAGGCAGCCGGTAAGACGACAGGCTCGACCGTCGAATCATCATAATTGGGGCGGAAATCGACGGTTTCCTTGTCGATATCGGCCAGCATCGAATCGCCGGACCAATCCAGCTTGACCTCGGTATAACGCTCGGCGGCTGGCGGATCGCCATCCATCGAACCGAAGTTACCCTGACCAACCAATAGCGGCAGGCGCATCGAAAAATCCTGCGCCATGCGGGCCAGCGCGTCGTAAATCGCCAAATTGCCGTGCGGGTGATATTTACCCATCACCGCACCCACCACCTGCGCCGATTTGCGCGTCGGCTTATCCGGCCCATAGCCCATTTCGTGCATCGCATACAAAATCCGGCGATGCACGGGTTTTAAACCGTCGCGCACATCGGGAATCGCGCGGCTGACGATCACGCTCATGGCGTAATCGAGATAGCTGCGCTTCATTTCCGATTCTAATTCGACGGGCAGGATTTCTTGGGTCATGTGATTCAGTTACAGTGAACAGTTACGGTTAACGGCGTTATAATTGTAAAAAAAACTCAGCTTTATTAAAAATTATCGTTATCAAAAAAGTTCTACAGATATTCCCTCCCCCTTGTGGGGAGGTTCAGGGAGGGGGTCAAATTTCAGGCACTGGATTTACGGATAGAACCCCCCACCCAGCCTCCCCCACAAGGGGGGAGGAGAATCATAAAAAAGCTTAACACAAAAAAACCACTTACCACCAACTACTAATGACTAATAACTAAAACGGAATATCATCATCCGCAACACCGCCGCCGGTGCCGGTGCGCTGCGACGGGCCGCCTAGGGACGGGGCAGATTGATCGAACGAATCATTGGCGAACGCATCGCTGCTGCCCATGCCGCTGCCGCCGCCAGATTTACCGTCCAGCATGGTCAGCGTGCCGTTAAAATTGGAAATAACGATCTCGGTTGTATAGCGATCCTGGCCTTCTTTGTCTTGCCATTTACGGGTTTGCAATTGACCCTCGATATACACTTTGCTGCCTTTTTTCAGGTATTTTTCACAAACGCCGGCCAAACCGTCGCTGAAAATCGACACGCGATGCCATTCGGTTTTTTCCTTGCGCTCGCCGGTTGCCTTATCCTTCCACGATTCCGAGGTGGCGATGGATAAATTGCACAATTTGCCGCCATTGCTGGTGGCGCGGACTTCGGGATCCTTGCCCAAATTGCCGATCAAAATTACCTTGTTAACACTGCCTGCCATGGTCTTCTCCGCCTAGGGTTATGGGTAGCTATTTTTAGCCGTTTTGGGCATCAAAAACCAGTAAAATCACCGCCTGTTTGTGGATGGTTTTTATGCATAAAAACTAGGGTTTGCTATGGCCAGAAGTATGACAATGCCCTATATGGTGCGGCATGAGCAAAAATACCTCCCAGGCACCGCAAATCCGCATCCGCGGTGCGCGCGAACACAACCTGAAAAACATCGATTTGGACATTCCGCGCAATTCGCTGACGGTAATCACCGGGCTTTCGGGTTCGGGCAAATCCTCGCTGGCCTTTGATACGATTTATGCCGAGGGGCAAAGGCGTTATGTCGAATCGCTTTCATCCTATGCTCGCCAGTTTTTGGAAATGCAGCAAAAACCCGATGTCGATTTGATCGAGGGGTTGTCCCCCGCTATTTCGATTGAACAAAAAACCACCAGCCGCAACCCGCGTTCCACCGTCGGCACGGTTACCGAAATCTATGATTACTTGCGGTTGTTATACGCCCGCATCGGTGTACCCTACTCCCCTACCACGGGGTTACCGATCACCGCGCAAACCGTGTCGCAGATGGTAGACAAGTTGCTGGAATTGCCAGCGGGCACGCGGTTGTATTTGCTGGCCCCCATCGTGCGCGGCCGCAAGGGCGAATACAAAAAAGAGATCAAGGAATTACAGAAAAAAGGGTTTCAGCGCCTGAAAATCAACGGCCAGATTTACGATATCGAAGATGCGCCGGAATTGGATAAAAAGCTCAAGCACGACATTAGCGTTGTTGTGGATCGTCTAGTCATCGAAGCCGATTTAGGCCGCCGCCTGGCCGATTCGTTGGAAACCGCGCTGGGCTTGGCGGATGGGATCGCCCATGCCGAAAATGCCGATACGGCTGAGGTGATCGTGCTATCGGCCAAATTCGCCTGCCCCGAAAGCGGGTTTACGATTGACGAAATCGAACCGCGTCTATTTTCATTCAACAGCCCGCACGGCGCCTGCCCGGAATGCAGCGGGTTGGGCATCAAATTATTCTTTGATCCCAATCTGGTGGTACCGGATACTAATTTGTCGATTCATGACGGCGCCCTCGCCCCCTGGTCGTCGCAGGGGACGCCCGCCCCCTATTACCTCCAGGCTTTGGCCAGTTTGTGCAAGCATTACAAGCAATCCATCCACGCCCCCTGGCGCGATTTGCCGAAAAAATTCCGCGATGTGGTGCTGTACGGCTCGGGCGAGGAAGCGATTAAATTATTCTATGACGACGGCATCCGTAGCTACAGCACGCACAAACCGTTCGAGGGGGTAATTCCCAATCTAGAACGCCGCTACAAAGAAACTGAATCCGATATGATGCGCGCCGATTATTACGAACCGTATCAGGCGAATAAACCATGTGACGCGTGTCAGGGTTATCGTTTAAAACCCGAGGCGTTGGCCGTCAAAATCGGCAATCGCCAGCATATCGGCCAAATCAGCGCGATGTCGATCAAAGCCGCCAAGCAATGGTTTTTGGAATTAGAACCGAAATTAAGCACCAAGGACAAGGCCATCGCCACCCGCATCTTGCGCGAAATCAACGACCGCCTGCAGTTTTTGTTGGCGGTGGGGTTGGATTATTTATCCCTCGCCCGCGCGTCGGGCACGTTATCGGGCGGCGAATCACAACGGATCCGTTTGGCATCGCAAATTGGCTCTGGCCTAACGGGCGTGTTGTATGTGTTGGATGAACCATCCATCGGCCTGCATCAGCGCGATAACGCGCGGTTGTTGGAAACATTGGCGAAACTGCGGGATTTGGACAATACCGTGATCGTGGTGGAACATGACGAAGACGCTATTCGCGCCGCCGATTATTTGATCGACATGGGCCCGGGTGCTGGAACGCTGGGGGGGCAAATTGTCGCCATGGGCACGCCGGACAAGGTCTTGGCCCATCCCACCAGCCTGACGGCGCAATATTTGACCGGACGCAAAACCATCGCCCTACCCAAACGCCGCACCGAGCAAAAGGGCAGCATTAAAATCATCAATGCCAGCGGTAATAATTTAAAAAATGTGTCGGCGGAAATCCCGCTGGGTAAATTTGTGTGTATCACCGGCGTCTCGGGCAGCGGCAAATCCACCCTGACCCTCGATACCCTGTATCAGGCGGCTGCGGCCAAGGTGAACGGCACGGCCGGTAAAATCGCGCCCTTGGATAAAATCACGGGCTTGGAACGCATCGACAAGGTGGTCGATATCGATCAATCGCCGATCGGCCGCACACCGCGTTCCAACCCCGCCACCTATACCGGTGCTTTTACCCCCATTCGCGAATGGTTCGCCGGCCTGCCCGAAGCCAAGGCGCGGGGTTACGGCCCCGGCCGGTTTTCATTTAACGTCAAGGGCGGGCGGTGCGAAGCATGTCAAGGCGATGGACTGATAAAAATTGAAATGCATTTTTTGCCCGATGTGTTCGTGCAATGCGATGTGTGCAAGGGCAAACGCTATAACCGCGATACGCTCGAGGTGAAGTTCAAAGACAAATCCATCGCCGAGGTGCTGGATTTGACCGTCGATGAAGCCGCCGATTTTTTCAAAGCCGTGCCGATGATCCGCACCAAGATGGAGACATTGCAACAAGTAGGCTTGGGCTATATCCATGTCGGCCAGCAGGCGACGACGTTATCGGGCGGCGAGGCGCAGCGCATTAAACTGTCCAAGGAATTGTCGCGCCGTTCAACGGGCAAAACATTGTATATTTTGGACGAGCCAACAACGGGTTTGCATTTCGAGGATGTGCGCAAATTGCTCGAAGTGTTGCACACCTTGGTCGATCAGGGTAATTCGGTCGTGGTCATCGAACATAACCTCGAGGTCATCAAAACCGCCGATTGGATTATCGATCTCGGCCCCGAGGGGGGCGATGGCGGCGGGGAGATCATTGCCACCGGCACACCCGAGGACGTGGTCAAAGTCAAAGCCAGCTATACCGGCCAGTATTTGAAACCCTTGTTACAGGCCAAGCTGGCCCGGAAGACGGGGTAGATTGATTATGAGCATCTGTTTCACTAGTCACCCCCGCGCAGGCGGGGGTCCATTTTCAAAATGGATCCCCGACAAATGCTCGCGCATTTTCGGGGATGACAAAGACATTTTTAGGAATTGTATTTGATAATCCTTGATGTCATTTTTAACCTCCCACAACCCACAAAGGAACACCCCATGACCTTCACCCTCTCCCCCCTCCCCTATGCGCTGGACGCTTTGGCGCCTGTAATGTCGGCCGAAACCTTGGAATACCATCACGGCAAACATCATCAGGCTTATGTCACGAACCTCAATAACCTGATCAAAGATACGCCGTTGGCGACAGCCTCGCTCGAGGATATCGTGCGCAAAACCTATGGCGACGATACCAAAGCCGGTATATTCAATAACGCCAGCCAGCATTGGAACCACATCCAGTTCTGGAACTGGATGACGCCCAAAGCCAATGGCAAGCTGCCCGGCAATCTGGAGCAAAAAATCATCGCCGATTTTGGCTCGGTCGATAAATTCCGTGAAGATTTTACCAATGCGGGCCTGACCCAATTCGGTTCTGGCTGGTGCTGGTTGGTATTGGATAATGGCAAATTGAAAGTCACCAAGACCGCCAATGGCGTCAACCCGTTATGTTTCAACCAAACGGCGTTATTGGGTTGTGATGTGTGGGAGCATTCGTATTACATCGATTACCGCAACAAACGCGCCGATTACCTCAAGGCGTTTTTGGAAAAGCTGGTTAATTGGGAAGCGGTCGCCGCCTCTCTCGAATCCGGTTTGAAACAAGCGGCGTAGTAAAATTACTGTCATTCCGAGCGAGCGGCCAAGCCGCGACGAGGAATCGCCAGACATAAGTACCTGTAAAAATTGAACTTTAATATCTGGCGATCCCTCTCCCCCTACGGGGGATTCGGGATGACAATCTTGTAAGGTTTTATTTTGAATCAACTATAGAATGCGTAAAACCCCCGAGCAAACCTCGGGGGTTTTTGCTAGGTTAACGAGATTCCATCGCTGACGCTTTAACAGCCATCCCATGAATTACAGCATCATCAATGGTCGTGCTACGCTCTCCAATGGTAAAACCGTGAGCCTGACCCCGTAGCTTATTGATGATATCGATCAACTCGGAAAATGCGCGTCCCGAATTCAGGCTTTGCATCAATTCGATATCGCATTGCTGGATGTGTGCTTCCAATGTAAAACCAGCTGAATTCTTTTGTTGCCGTAAATCGATATTGCCGTTAACTGCCAGCAGCAGCAAATTGCTGAAAAAGCGTCGCACCGCTGGACGCATTGGCTCCTGCTTACGCCGCAGGTCATTAATCAAACGAGAAGCCGCCAGAATAGGCATGGTTTGCCCATCATAAATCGAGTCTGCTTTCGCACCCGCCAGCAAAGCGGCGCGCACATCGTCCGCATCGCCCTGTAATAAGGCTAAACTTAATAGGCGTTGTACTGATAAAGATTCATTCTTACGATCCAATTTACGGATCGATGTTTCAAATGTAGTTGTCATAATATTGCCCTTGAAAAAATAAAATACCGTACGCGGACATAGTCCGCGCAAAATCAGGGCCAATAAATTTTAAAAAGGGAATATCGGCGGCTCCCCTATAGGGAGTGCCACCAAAGAACCGGGTAACGGTTGGAAATTAATAAACTAAACATAAACCAAGCCTATGCTCTGCCTGCCAATTTGTCAAGCGCCGCCAAAACCGGCTTCTTCGCGTTTGGCTTCGGGGTTGAAATAGAGGGCGCGTTTTTTGTCGTCGATCAGCCACAACAAGAACGGACAACCGACATAAATCGACGAATACGTGCCAACCAAAATGCCCCAGGCCATCGCCAGGGCAAAACCCTGCACGACAGGACCAGCAAAGAACAAAATCGCCATTACCGCCAACAATGTCGCCAGCGAGGTTGAAATGGTGCGCGACAGCGTGTCGTTAATCGATTTGTTCAACAATTGCTCGAGCGGCATTTTACGATATTTGCGCATATTCTCCCGCACCCGGTCGAATACCACCACCGTATCGTTTAATGAATACCCGGCCAGGGTCAAAATGGCCGCAACGCTGGTCAAATTAAAATCCAGTTGCAACAACGAAAACAAGCCCAGCGTCGTTAAAATATCATGCGCGGTAATAAACAACGCGTTAATAGCAAACGGAAATTCAAAACGAAACCAAATATAAATGGTAATGCCGATCAGCGATAAAATCACGGCCCATAACCCGGCGCGTTTTAATTCATCGCCGACTTTGGGGCCGACGAATTCCACGCGGCGGAAATCATAATCGGTTGTGCCCAACGCGGCGCGAACTTTCTCGACGGCCGCTTGTTGCCCGGCTTCGCCGCCAGGCTGTTGTTGAATGCGGATCAATATATCATGCCCGGTGCCGAATTCCTGCAACGCAATTTCGCCCAAGCCCAATTCGCCCATTTTTTCGCGCAATCCGCCCAGATCCAGAGTGGCGCCCTTGGACGAAGCCAAGTCCCGCACTTCGATCAAAATACCGCCCCGGAAATCGATGCCAAAATTCAAACCCTTGGTCGCCAACGAAAAAATCGACGCCACGGCCAAGGCCAGCGAAAATGCGATCGCAATAAATTTATAGCGAAAGAAATTGATATTGGTTTGGTCAGGAACTAAGCGCAATAAACGTAACATCGTAACACCTTTTTTAAATGTCATCCTGAGCGATAGCGAAGGATCTCGAGCATCCGGATCCTTCGGTCGCTTACGCTCCCTCAGGATGACAACAAGTTAAATCCGCAGCAATTTAGGCCGTTTGGCCGTCAAATAGGCATCGACCAGCAAACGGGTAATCACAACCGCCGTAAACATCGAAGCGATAATGCCAATCGCCAGCGTGGCGGCAAAACCCTTGACCGGGCCGGAACCATAGATAAACAAAAACAGCGAAGCGATCAGGGTGGTTAAATTCGTATCCCAAATTGTCGCCGTCGCCTGTTTAAAGCCGACTTGGACGGCGTGCGAGGGGTTAAGCCCCGCGCGCAACTCCTCGCGGATGCGTTCAAAAATCAACACGTTGGCATCAACCGCCATACCGATGGTCAAGACCAAACCCGCAATACCCGGCAAGGTAAGCGCAGCACCCAAGGTAGCAAGCGCCGCAAAAATAAACACGATGTTGACGACCAACGCCACCACCGAATAAATGCCAAAGCGCCCATAGGTCAGCACCATAAACGCCGAAACCAATAAGAATCCAATCACGGCGGCAATTTTACCGTTTTCAATCGAGTCCCGGCCCAATTCCGCCCCCACGCTGCGCTCCTCGAGGATGGTCAGCGGCGCGGGCAACGCCCCGGCGCGCAGCAGCAAGGCCAAATCGCGGGCGGTTTCCGTGGTAAAGTTGCCAGAAATAATCCCCGATCCACCAACGATGGGGGAGCGAATGACGGGCGCAGATATAACCTTGCCATCCAAAATGATCGCAAACGGCTTGCCGACATTTTCCGAAGTCACTTCGGCAAAGCGGTTAGCGCCGCGCGAATCAAAACGGAAAGAGACCACGGGCTGATTGTCCTGATATGCGGGCTGGGCGTCGACCAGCATGTCGCCGGAAATTATGATCTGGCGCTTGACGACGTATTCGCGGGCATACCCCTCGCGCTCATCGGCGGGCAGTAATTGTGAACCGCCCGGCAAGCGCCCGGATTTGGCGTCCGTGACGCTGGCATTCATATCAACCAGCTGGAAAGTCAATTTGGCGGTTTTGCCCAATAAGCGCTTTAACCGTTCGGGATCACCCTCGCCCGGCAATTGGACCAAAATACGGTCTTCGCCTTGGCGCACAATCGTAGGCTCGCGCGTACCAGTCTCGTCAACGCGGCGGCGCACCACTTCGATCGATTGTTCGATTGCCGATTTTTTTCGGTCAGCAACGAAAGTATCGCGGAGCGCGATCACGGCCTTGCCATCCGTCCCAACGGTCACAGTGGCATCATTGCCGATATCTTTTTCCAGCGCTGCCAACAAGGTTTCGCGCTGCGCCCCATCGGTCAAGTTGAATTGAATCCCCTCGGGTGTGCTGCGCAAATCGGTATAGGTAGCGTTGTTTTTACGCAAATTGGCGCGCACGGCATCCAGCATGTTATTGACCGCCTCGATGATCACATCGCCGGTCTTTACCTCGAGCAAAAGATGGGAGCCGCCCTGCAGATCAAGACCCAACACCACCTGCGATTTGGGTAAAAACCCGGGCCAGGATTTAAGGTCTTCCGCCTTAAACAGGCTGGGCAACGCCAAGAGAGCGGCGAATAAACAAACGCCCATGACGAACCAAACATATGCGCGGCTATGCTGCATCGATAGAACTTTCTGCTAGGAATAAAAAACTAGGCGGCTTTGTCTTTGCCCTCGACAGCGACGGGGGTTTTATTGACCACATCGGCGATGGTGCTGCGCACCACTTTGACTTCGATACCCGGGGCGATTTCGACCAATAATTCCTTGTCATCGACGATACGGCTGATAGTGCCGATCATGCCGCCACCCAAAACCACCTTGTCACCACGACGCAGGGCTGCGACCATGTCCACATGCGCCTTTAATTTTTTTTGCTGCGGGCGAATCAACAGGAAGTAAAATACCAGGAAAATCAACAACAAGGGCATGATCTGTGCCCAAATGCCGGGCATGCCGGCTACTGGCGCTGCGGTATCGCCCACGATTGGGGCGGCTGACTCTGCGGCTTGGGCAAAAGCTTTGGAAATAAACATAATACTACCTCTTTAAAGAACCATTATTGCGCCACAGCAATAACGGATTCGCGCCGCCATGTCCAGTGTTTAGTATGGGGAAAATCAGGCCAAAGCCGCCAGCTGCGAGGGCCATAACCGCTCGGGTTCGATGCCGCTTTGCGGGTGGTGGAACTTGAATATAAACTGTGCCTCATCCGGCATGATAATGGGTGCCAGCAGCAATCCATCGGGGCGAAGTTGCTGGAACAATGCATCCGGCACAGCGCTGATTGCGGCCGAAATAAGGATGCGATCAAATGGCGCTTGCATGGCCCAACCCAGCTTGCCATCGCCTTTTTGCAAAGATACATTCGATATGCCCAAACGGTTAAACAAACGCTGGCTTGCGGTCATAAACTCCGCCACGATCTCAACCGAATATACCCGCCGTGCCAATTGCGCCAAAATCGCCGTCTGATACCCGCTGCCAGTACCGATTTCGAGGAGCTTGTGATTTTTTTGAATTTGCGCCGCCTCGGCAATCAGCGCCAACAACAATGGCGGCGAGGCGAATTGCCCCTGCCCGATTGGCAGCGCGACATTGGCATAGGCTTGATCGGCCAAAGCGGGGGGCAGGAATTGGGCGCGGTCGATGCGTTCAATCGCATTCAGGACCATCGCATCGCTGACCCCGCCCTGGCGCAAATCCATCACGAGGCGAATCAGCGCTGGCGGCGGTTGCATCATGCGCCGATCCGCGCCAGGCCATCCATAAAGGGTCGCAACGCTTCGGGCACGGTGATGCTGCCATCGGCGTTTTGATAATTTTCCATGACCGCGATCAAGGTGCGGCCCACGGCTAATCCCGAGCCATTCAGCGTGTGCACAAAGCGGGTGTTTTTCTCGCCCGCCGCTTTATAACGCGCCTTCATCCGCCGCGCTTGAAAATCGCCACAGTTCGAGCAGCTGGAGATTTCACGATAGGTATTTTGCGCTGGCAACCACACCTCGATATCATAGGTTTTACGCGAGGCAAAACCCATATCGCCTGTGCACAAGGCCATCACCCGGTGTGGCAAGCCCAAGCGCTGCAGAATGGTTTCCGCCGCATTGGTCATGCGTTCGTGCTCTGCTGCAGATTCTTCGGGTGTGGTGATACTGACCAATTCGACCTTGCTAAATTGATGTTGGCGGAGCATGCCGCGTGTATCGCGCCCGGCCGATCCGGCTTCGGATCGAAAGCATGGCGTAAAGGCAGTCATGCGCAGCGGCAGCTGGGTTACATCCAAGATGCGTTCCGCCACCAGATTGGTCAGCGGCACTTCGGCTGTGGGGATCAGCCATTTGCGTTGGCCAAAGCTGCGGTGCTGGCGCATTGCCGCTTCGACCGCTTCGATCAATTTGGCAAAAGCACCTGTTGAATCGTCGCCCAGCGATTGGCTGATATAGTTCAGCAATTCCGGGTTTCGATCGGCCAAATCTTTTTTCAGGCGGCCGAAAATTTGTTGTTCCAACTGATCTTGGGTCGCGGGGGCGGTTTCGTCGATCACCAATGTATCCGCATAAAATGAATCGGTGGCGAATTTCGGCAGATTGCCAGTGCCGAACATGGCCGCGTCGTTCACCAAAAATGGCGGCGCGGTTTCGGTATAGCCGAATTCGGTGGTGTGCGTGTGCAGCATGAATGCGCCCAGCGCCCGCTCCATCCTGGCCAAGGCGCCGCGCAAAACGGTAAAGCGCGCACCGGATAATTTTGTCGCCGCCTCGAAATCCATCAAGCCCAGGGCTTCGCCCAATTCATAATGCGCCTTGGGGGTGAAATCCAGTTTGGTCGGCTCGCCGAATTGGCGCACCTGTCGGTTGCCGGTTTCATCCTTACCATCGGGCACATCGGCTGCGGGCAGATTGGGGATATAGGAAAGCGCGTGATCGAGCTTGGCATCCAATTCCTGCGCGAATTTTTCCAACATCGCCAAGCGGTCTTTGATGCCTGCGACTTCATTCATGATCATATCGGCGTTGACGCCTTGGCGTTTTAATTCGCCGATTTGCTTGGACAAATCGTTGCGTTTGGATTGCAGCTGTTGCGATTCGGTGATTGCCTGGCGGCGTTCGGCGTCGAGGGCCAAAATCTGTTTGGCTTGGCGCTCGAGACCGCGGCGGGCTAGCGCTTGGTCGAATTGATCGGGGTGATCGCGGATAAACTGTATATCGTGCATAAAACGGCCCTTGGAACAGAAAAACGATTGACCGTCGTTATACAAATTCTAGGGCGTAGCGTCCATAGGCAAGGCGGAATCTGCCCGGCGCATGGTCTTTTCTTGCCAATAACATAGCCAGACCGCAATTTCGTACAAAATATACATCGGTATCGCCAACATCAACTGGCTGAGAATATCGGGCGGCGTGACGATGGCGGCAACGATCAGAATACCGACCAGGGCATAACGCCTGCCGTCGCCCAAGGTCTTGGCCTGCACCAAGCCCACGCGGTGCAACAGCACCAGCAAAACGGGCAATTCAAAACAAAACCCAAAAGCCAGGATCAGCCCCGTGACAATGGACAAATACTCGTTGACCTTGGCTTCCAATTGGATGGGCATGGCCCCGGCCATAGCCGTGCCGATGGTTTCATAAGACAAAAAGAATTTCCAAGCCATCGGGAACACTACCCAATAGGCAAAGGCCGCGCCAACATAAAACAATACCGGCGTTGCCACCAAAAACGGGCGGAAAGCCTTTTGCTCGTTGCTATACAATCCCGGCGCAATAAATTTCCATATTTGCAATAGGGTAAAGGGCAAAGTCGCCATCAACGCCACCCACATCGCCAGTTTCAGTTGCGTGAAAAACGCTTCGGTGACGGCCGTGAAAATCATGCGTGGATTGTCATGGCCTTTGGCCTGCATCGCGTCCGCCAACGGGCGGGCGAGAAAATCGTATACGACATTGGCGTAGTGAAAACTGATGATAAAGGCTAATAAAAATCCAACCGCGCAATACAGCACCCGGCGGCGCAATTCCAATAAATGCGCCAAAAGCGGCATGGTCTGGCCATCGCCCTCGTTGGGGGTTTCCGCGCTCATGCCTTGTCCTTTGCCGTGGGCGCTGGCAGTGCCGGGGGTACGGGATCGGTTTCAAGCAGCTGGGAGGTGTTTTGCAGCTCGCGCTCGACCTGTTTTCTAAAATCGTCCAGGCCATTATCAGCCAAAGCTTTTTGGATTTCTTTGACTTCTTCTTGGTGGATTACATCGTCAACTTGGCGCTGAAATTCGGTGGCGATTTTACGCGCGCCGCGCACCGCGCGGGCAACATAGCGCATGGCGGTTGGCATTTCTTTTGGCCCCAGCACCACCACGGCGACAATGCCGATCAGCGCGATTTCCGACCATCCGATGTCGAACATGGATTAGGCCCTAATCCTTTTTGATTTGTGGCGGATCGCCCTCGGGCTTGTCGTCTTTCATTTCGTTTTTGAAGGTTTTGATACCCTTGGCAAAATCGCCCATCAAACGCGGCAATTTGCCCGCGCCGAATAACAGCACGATCACAATTATAACCAACAGCCAATGCATCAAACTAAAGGAACCCATAGGACACCCCGATTGTAAAAGACGAATTTAACAAGCATATTTTAGACCGAATTGCTTAAGCCCGGGCAAAGAAAGTCACAAAAGCGTTATAAATATTAGCAAATTGCGCCTTTTCCTGCCACAGGCGGACAGGTTTAACCGCAAAAAACCATCGATTTTGGCAAATCGACGCGCAACTCCAACTCCATTCCCGGGGCTGGCAGGAACAAGCCATTAATCCGGGCATGCAAATGGTGCAGCTGTTGTTGGCCGTCCATATAGGACACGTGGATTAAACTGGCGCGGCCCAATAGGCGCGAGGCCACCACCGTCGCCCGGCCAAAATTTTGTCCGACCGATCCAACTTGGGCAAAGCCAATCGCTTCTGCCCGCAAGACCACGGCGATGGGATCGTTATCATTGCAAGCTTGGGCGCGCACCGGGCCAAAGGGCGTCATCGCCTGGCCTTGCTGGGCGGTGGTATGGAATACATTGATCTCGCCAAAAAAACTGGCAGCGAAGGCGTCTTTGGGCTCGTTATACAATTTGTGCGGCGTATCGGTTTGGATGATTTGCCCGTTTTTCATGACCGCGATCCGATCGGCCATGAACATCGCCTCCTCGGCATCGTGGGTGACCATGATCGCGGCCGTGCCCACTTCTTTGAGGATGTGCAAAGTATCGTCGCGGATGTCGGAGCGCAACTGGGGATCAAGTTCCGAGAACGGCTCATCCAAAAGGACGATGCGCGGGATCGGGGCCAAGGCGCGGGCCAAGGCCGTGCGCTGCATCTCCCCGCCCGATAGGGTGTGTGGATATTGCCCCGCTAAATGGTCGATGCGCAAACGTTCCAGCAATAGATGGCTGCGGCGCAAACGCTCGCTGGATGGTAAATGGCGCAGGCCAAACGCGATATTGCCCAAAACGTCCAAATGCGGGAACAAAGCGTAGTCTTGAAACACCATGCCCATTTCGCGTTTTTCCGGCGGCAAGGAATAACGCGCCGCTGCCACCAACGACCCGCCCAAATAAATCTCGCCATCATCGGGTTGCTCGAAACCGGCGGCCAAGCGCAGAGTTGAACTTTTACCGCAACCGGACGGGCCTAAGAGGCACAAAATCTCCCCCTCTTGCAGGGTCAGATTCAAATGCGATAATTGCATATGATCGTCGATGCGGCGGCTAACATCCTTGAAACGTAAAACAGCGGCCATTATCCCCTCTCTTTTTGGGCGGATTGTTCGGCTAATAATCGCGCGAACACCGCCACGGCCAACAGGCCGCAAACGACCATGGCCAGGGCGGGTATCGCGGCTTCGGCCAGGCGCTCATCCGCCGCCAATTGATAGGTGCGAATCGCCAGCGTATCGTAATCGAACGGGCGCAATAACATGGTCGCGGGCAATTCCTTGATCACCTCGACGAAAATCAATATGGCCCCAGCAAAAAGACTATTGCGCAGCAAATGCCAATGCACCATAGCGAACACCCGCCACGGCCCGGCCCCGGCAATGCGGGCGGCATCGTCCAGCGAGCGGCTGATTTTACCCAAACCCGCCTCGACGCTGCTAAAGCCGAAATTCACAAAACGCACCAAATAAGCCAGCAACAACGCCGCGATGCTGCTGGCCCAGATGCCTGTGCTTAGCCAGTCTGGCAAAGCGCCATCCGCCGGCCATAGCGATTGCACCCAGTTCTGCGCCCCCTGCAAAGTCAAATACACGCCAAGCGCCAGCACCACGCCCGGAATGGCATAACCAACCGCCGAGAGGCGAATCATCGCCCGTAACCAAGGCTCGTTATGCCAGCGCTGGGCATAAGAGAGCCACAAACATATACCCAGCAATAGGGCAACAGCCATCGCAGCGATGGAAAGGCTGTGCCAAAGGGGCCGGCCAAAATCGTTGGCCCAGTTATAGTCTTCCGCCTGGACAGCCCAAAACAACAAATTCGCCACTGGCCACAACGTCGTCAATGTCAACAGGACCAATACAAACGCCAATACCAAAACCGTCTGCATGCCCGATAAACGATAACGCGGCAGACGGCGTTGCCGCTCGCGCCTTGGGGCATAGCTTTTGCGTGCGCGCACCCAACGCTCGACCCCCACCAGTAACAGCACACATATCACAACCATGCTAGCCAATTGCGCCGCCGTCGTAATTTCGCCAAAGCCGTTCCACAACCGGTATACGCCCGTCGTCAAAGTAGCCGTGCCGAATAAATTCATGGTGCCGAAATCGTTCATGCTTTCCATCAACGCCAAGGCGATCCCCGCCACAATGCCCAAGCGCGCCAACGGCAAGGCCAAGCGGAAAAAACATCCCCACGGCCCGCAGCCCGAAATACGCCCGGCTTCTAGCAGACACAAAGACTGCTGCATGAAACTGGCGCGAACAAAAAGATAGACGTAAATATAGAAATTCAAGCTTTGAATCACGATCACCGCCACATAGGGCGACCAATCCCGCACGGCTGGAAAAAACCCGAGATCGGGCATGCCCCGATAAACAAAAGCCAGCACATAAGCGGGAATCGCCAATGGCAGCAGCACCGCCCATTCGACCAAACGGCGGCCGGGGAATTCCAGCATGGTGGTAATCCACGCCAGACTGGTGCCCAAAACTGCTGCGCCGATGCCCACGCCAAACAGCAGCAATAAAGTACCGCTAAGATAATCCCACAACAAGTACTGGCGGATATGCGCCCAGCTTGGCGAGTAGTCCTGAAACAGGCTTAAAAAAATCGACCATATCGGGCTGGTCACGGCCAATAAACATAGCGCCCCAAGCCATAGGCTGGGGCGGAGCCAAACACGCGGCGGCAAATGCAAAACGGCGGTATTCATCGGGCGATGACTATACAATTTCCGCCACTATCAGCCTATGAGCGGCTGCATAGTTTAGAACGGTTCTACATATTGTAATTCAACACAAGGATTGCCGAAAAGCATTTTTTGTCTACCATCCCTCGATACGATTTTTGCTCATCCCGAGTAGCCGCGCCGTAACGTAGTGAAGGCGGGCGTATCGAGGGATACAAGCAAAAATCTACTCGGGATGAGAAGATGGGGAGTTTTTAAGTTATTGTCATTTCGATTAAGAATGCCCCATGTTCGCAAATTGTCATCCCCGAAAATGCGTCAGCATTTGTCGGGGATCCATTTGCATAAATATGGATTCCCGCCTCCGCGGGAATGACAAGGATGGGGAATTTTTAATTGGAAATACTATAAACGGTTCTATAACTCTTCATCGTCAGCGGGGGAGCCGGTGTCGACCGCAACGTCGTCCGGCGATTGGAATAATGGGCCGGGCGATGGACGCGATTTATCCAGTAATCCCGCTGCCTTCAATTCATCGAACCCCGGCAAATCCACCAGCTCGGTAATACCGAAATGCTGCAAAAATTCATCGGTCGTGATCCAGGTCACGGGCCGTCCGGGCGTTTCGCGGCGGCGTCCCGGCTTGATCCAATTCGCCTGCAACAAAATGTCCAAAGTACCCTGCGCTACGGCCACGCCGCGAATATCTTCGATTTCGGCGCGCGTCACCGGCTGGTGATAGGCGATGATGGCCAAGGTTTCAACCGTCGCGCGGGACAATTTTCTTTGTACCGTACGTTCGCGTTTCAAATGCGGGGCCAGATCGGCGGCGGTACGGAACGACCATTTGCCGCCCAATTCCACCAATTGCATACCGCGATTTTGATAATGGGCTTGCAATTCCTGCAGCAGCGGCAATAAGTCGAATTCAGCGGGGAAAAAAGCTTGCAGATCTTTGATCGCCAAAGCACGTTCGCTGGCGAACAACAACGCTTCGCACAGGCGGGGATAATCCGCCTCCTCGATATACGCCGTCAGATTGTCGTTGCTGGATTGGGATTGAGCGATGGCGGCCTGTAATTCGGCGGCGGGCGCATCGTTATCCGCATGCAATATGGCGCTTGGCACGGATTCGCTTACGATCTCGGCGTTTTCTTCCAAAACTGCGGCGGGGGAGTTGGTCATAGGTACCTGCTATTCTTGGGCGGTTGCGGTTTTACGGCGAATATAAATCGGGCCGAATGTTTGCAGCTGGCGAATTTGCGATTCCCCGCCCTTGGTCAATTCCAAAGCGGCGGCAAAAGTAGCGGCAATATAGGATCGCCCGATTGTACCGGGCAAAAGATCAACCGGCAGATAGGACAACAAAGATTCCCACTGCAGGCCGATGCGGCCCATGCGTTCGCGCAAACGGTTTAACGCATGTTCGATCGTCTCGAGATCATCGGGGTTGATGCTAAAAGTTTTTTTGGTGGTGCGCTGTTTGAATTCGCCATAGGCATGCAGCAAGTCATACAAATTAACCGCATATTCCGGGGTGCTGATGGTGGGAATACCCTCGGGCGCGGCGCGGCCGAATACATCAATGCCCAAACGCGACTGGCCCAGCAATTTCGCCCCCGCCGCCTGCATCGACGCCAAACGCTGCAATTGCCATTGCAAGGCGGCCGATAATTCTTCGGGCGTGGGCTCGTCCTCGGGCGGGGGATCGGGCAACAACAACCGCGATTTCAAATACGTCAGCCAGGCGGCCATTACCAGATAATCGGCGGCGATTTCCAGATTTTGCTTTTTCGCCGCATGGACAAAGGCCAAAAACTGATCGGCCAAGGCCACGATATTGATTTGCGCGAGATCGATTTTTTGCTCGCGCGCCAACGAGAGCAGCACATCCAGCGGCCCCTCGTAGCCGCCGAGATCGACGCGCCAAGCGCCCGGCCCCAAATTTTCATTGCTGGCAACAGGCGGATTGGCATCGGCAGCGAATTGTTGTGATAGTGTTTCGTTCACGCACCCCATCCACCGGCTAGAAAAATAACGATATTACCGACCGCCGCCACCCCGGCATGCATAAAAGCGCCGAAAAAATCGAGGTCGAGGCCCAAACGGCTTTGAAAATAAATCGGCGCAAAAATCAATGCCACCAATATGATAAGCCCATAATTCTCAAGTTTCGCATAAGGTATAGCAAAGCGCAGCGGCAAAATACCAGTCAAAATCCGCCCGCCATCCAGGGGGGGCAGCGGAAACATGTTGAAAACTGCCAAAGTGACGTTAATCAAGACCGCATTTGACAGGTTTTCTTCGATCAATCCTGCATAACTGCCGCCGAACTCGACCAAATGCAGCAACAATGCCGACACCAGGGCCAAAAATACGTTCATGGCTGGCCCGGCCAAAGCAACCCAGGCCATATCGCGCCTGGGATGACGTAGACGGGTGAAATTCACCGGCACCGGCTTGGCAAAACCGAATAAAAACGGCGATTTTAAAAAAAACAACAAGGCCGGAATCATTACCGTGCCGACCCAATGCACGTGGCGCAGGGGATTCAAGCTAACCCGACCCAAGCGTTTGGCCGTATCGTCGCCCAAACGCCAAGCGGCATAGCCGTGCGCCGCTTCGTGCAAACAGATGGCCAACAGCACGGGCATGCCCCATACCGCCAAGCCCCTGCCCATCTCAGCCCATAGCGCGGGCAGATCGTATTCCATAATCCCCATCCTTTGCCGCGATCGCTGCAACGATTCTGCGCATTTCATCCATAACGCCGCTGCAATGCAAGACGATATCACATCCCGCCGCCAGCGTCCGCAGCGCTAAATCGCCCAACTCGCCGCGCAATGCCTTCATGCCCAAATCATCGGACATTAATTCGCCGCGAAAACCAATTTCGCCACGAATCACCCGCTCGATGCCTTTGACCGACAGGGTAATGGGTTGTTCGGGATCGATGGCGCGATACACAATATGCGCCGTCATCGCCAATGGCTGATCGGCCAAAGCGCGGAACGGCGCAAAATCGGTGGCACAGAGCGTGGCGTAATCCGTATCCACGGTCGGTAAATCATGATGCGAATCGACCATCGAGCGGCCATGACCAGGAATATGCTTTATAACCGGCAATACCCCCGCCGCGCGCAAGCCATCGCACGCCGCAAGGCCCAGCGCCGCAACAATGCCCGGCTCTGTGCCAAAGGCGCGGTCGCCGATCACATCATGCGCACCGGGGATGGGAATATCCAACACGGGCGCGCAATCGACATTGATGCCAAGTTCGGCCAGACCCTGACCGATGCGAAAATAATTGTCGCGCACCAAGGCCGTAGTAGCCTTGGGATCGGCAACGTAATTTTCCGCCAATTGCCGCGCGGGCGGATAGGCCGGGAATAATGGCGGCCGCAATCGCGCCACGCGCCCGCCTTCTTGGTCGATGGCGATCCAAACATCAGGGCCGAGCAAAGCGCGGATGGATGCGGTTAAAGCCAGTAATTGCGGCCGGTCCACAATGTTGCGCGCAAAGAGGATAATGCCGCGCACCGGATTGGTTTTAAAAAATTGGGTTTCATCGGCGCTAAGCGATGGGCCGGCGATACCAAAAATTATGGGTAGTTGTTTTTGCATGTTACGGGGCCACCACCAAACAGTTTTGTCCAGCCGACTTCAAGCTTTGGCAAGCATTGCCCGCAGCCGAGCGGTCGCTATAACCAGCCGCTTGCAAGCGGTAAAACGTCCCCTTGCCCGGAATTTCAGCCCGGCGCACCCCGATCTTTTTACCGTCCAGGGTTTTAGCGAATTTCTTGTTCAATTCCTCGGCCTTGCGCTGGGCTGTATCGGCATCGGGCAAGGCGGCGACCTGGATACGGAAACCATCCGTGGCTGCTGGCGCTTCGGCGGTTTTGATCGACAAAAGCGGTTTTTGCGGATCGACTTTTTTTGCCGCTGTGTTGGGAATAGGTGGCTTTTCCGCCGTCTTGGCCGAACGCGGCGGCACGATCGGCTTTAATGCCATATTCTCAGGCGGGGTGATGTTTTCAGGCGCTTTGTCTTCGACCACAGGCTTGGGCGTCACTTGAGGCACCACTGCCACTTCTTGTTCGGGCAAAGACGCTGTTGGCTCGGGCACATTGACGCTGGGCGAAGAATCGACCGCGTTAGCTTGGGTTTGCGGCAAAGGCTGCTCGGGCTCGGGCAGCAATCTTTCCGGCATGGATTCCAGCGGCTTGCCGGCGATTTGGTCATAGACCAATTTATCCTGATGCGGGATTTCGGCCCCACCGGCTTGATCGGGGCGGACTTTGATTGGCTCGCCATCGGCCTTTATCACCGGTACGACGCTCTCCCCTGGCGCCTGCCCGCTTTGGGAAAACGCGAACCAGACCACGGCCATAAAACCCACGACCACCAACAGCGCCAAATAGCGGCGCACGCGCTTGGGCTTTTTGACGACGCGCACTCCTGGCCCTAGGCGCTCGGTTAACTCTGGACGGAAATCATCTGCTTGGGTCATGCGGGCATCTCCTCAAACGGTTGTACACCAAAAATATCCAGGCCGCTGGCGATAACGCTGCGGCACGCCTCGATCAAGGCCAAGCGGGCAACGCTGGCCGCGCGGTTGTTTTCCTGCAAAAAGCGTAATTGCGTATGATCCTTGCCTTTGTGCCAGAGCGCATGGAAATCCCCCGCCAGCTCCTGCAGGTAGAAACACAGGCGGTGCGGCTCGTGCGCGGCCACAGCCTGCTCGATCACGCGCGGCCAGGCGGCCATTTTCTTGATCAAGCCCAACTCGGCCTCATCAGTCAGTTGGGAAAAATCCGCTTGTTGCAATTCCTTGGCCGTAATCGCATCACTGCCCCACAATGACACCGCATGTTTTTGCACCGAGCGAATGCGGGCATGCGCATATTGCACATAGAATACGGGATTGTCCTTGGATTGCTCCTTGACTTTGACCAAATCGAAATCAAAGGCCATATCGTTTTTGCGCGTCATGATGACAAAGCGGAACACGTCTTTGCCGACATCCTCCAGCACATCGCGCAGCGTTACAAACGTACCGGCGCGTTTTGACATCCTGACCGGCTCGCCATTGCGCAGGATGTTGATCAGCTGGTTAATTTTGCAATCCAACACCGCCTCGCCGGAGCTTACCGCCTTGATCGCCGCCGTGATGCGTTTGACGTAACCGCCATGATCTGCGCCCAGACAATCGACCAGGAATTTTCCCGTGCGCCGGTATTTGTCATAATGATAGGCAATGTCGTTGGCAAAATAAGTATAGCTGCCATCCGATTTTTTTAAGGGGCGATCCACATCATCGCCGAAATCCGTGGCCTTGAATAATGTTTGCGGCCGCGGTTCCCAATCATCAGGGGTTTTACCCTTGGGCGGTTCCAGCACGCCCACATATAACAACCCCAATTCCTGCATGCGCTGCATCATCACATCGACTGCACCCGATTGGATCAGCGCATGCTCGCTGCTGAATACCGTGTGCCGCACGCCCAAAAATTTCAGATCATCCTTAATCCAACCCAAAATGTGCTGCACCGCGAATTGGCGCAAGGGTTCCTGCCATTCTGATTCAGCCAGCCCCAGCCATTTTTTACCATCCCGTTCGGCCAGCGCCTTGGCCACGTCTTTCATATATTCGGCTGGATACAACCCAGCTGGAATATCGCCGATGTTTTCACCGAAATATTCGCGGTAACGCAGATGCAATGTACGCGCCAGTTTTTCGACCTGCGCCCCGGCATCGTTCAAATAATATTCGCGGGTGACGTCATGCCCGGTTTTTTCCAAAACCGTGCACAGCACATCGCCGAACACCGCCCCGCGCCCGTGCCCCACATGCATCGGCCCCGTCGGATTGGCAGAGACGAATTCCACGTTGATTTTCTGCCCCTGCCCCAGATTGTCCAAACCAAAGTTTTTTCCGGCCAGTAGGATTTCAGATAGATGCCGCAACCAAACAGCGGGCGCAAGGCGCAGATTGATAAACCCAGGCTTGGCGACATTCACTTCGGTAACATCGGGCAATTGACGCAGGCCATCGGCGATTTTCTCGGCCAAAGTCAGCGGTGGCATGCCGAGCGATTTTGTCAGCACCATCGCCGCATTGGTGGACACATCGCCGTGTGCTGGATCGCGCGGCGGCTCGGCCACGACTTTGGCAAGGTCGATCCCGGCCGCTTCTGGGAAGCTGCGGATAATTTCTTCGGTCGCATGTTTGATTTTGTTAAAAATATTCATAAATAAAGCAATCCTAACTTGGTACTTGGTACTTGGTACTAATCTCAACTCCGCGCATAAAGATCGAATAATCGTCGGTGCTCGTCCAACGCATAACGATCGGTCATGCCCGCAATATAATCGGCCACGATCCGCGCGCGCGGCTTTTCATCCAGGCCCAGCATTTTTTCCTGCCACTCGGCCGGTAGGCATTCCGGCTCGGCCAAAAGGATCATAAATAATTCGCGCACTACTCGCCGTGCCTTGCTGGTCATGCGGTTGACGCGGTAATGGCGATACATGCGCTGCATCAAAAATTCTTTTAGTTCTTTCAAGCTGGCTTGCATCGCAGCCGAGAACGCCACCACCGGCATATTATGCGCGCGGATATCATCGGCGCTTTGCGGCTGCAATTGCGCGATGCGGCGGCGCGTTTCGCCCAATACATCGCCAACCATTTGGCCGATCAAATCGCGCACCAGCTCGGCGATCAACCGGGCTTGATCCAAATCCTGGTATTGCTTGCGCAGCGATTGTAGAACCTTTGCGCATAACGGCACCGCCGCCAA